>Ga0315914_1004681_pt1 | contig 20353 bp, 15 predicted proteins | sample MpolenodulesMG_FD_203920 | JGI IMG/M metagenome (GOLD analysis project Ga0315914, IMG submission 203920) | Medicago polymorpha root nodule microbial communities from Los Angeles, California, United States - elongated nodules | ecosystem: Host-associated > Plants > Roots > Nodule | place: USA... | reverse complement strand
CCCCCCGCGGAGAAGGGCTGTGTTGCGAGTAAATTGCCAAATGCAGCATTTGGGCATGATTTGTTAATGAGCCTAAGTAGTTAAGCCCAGATCTTTGACCGGTCCAGAACAGTAGCCCCCAAGTCGTTGCTCTTGAGGAAGAGTGATGACTTAAGTCGTGGCAGGGGAACTGACCGCGGAGGTCTTTGTGGATTTTTGGGATGCGCCTGGGACGGAACCGGGTGGTTCGGTCGAAGAAACGCTCTTCGAAATTTGTTATGAGCGACCTTCTTGTTCGGCGTTGTCGAGCGTATCTCAATGCTTAGCATTTGTGATTATATTGGCATTAGGGTTAATAGCGATGTCTCGCGTGCCTATGCTCGCTGATCTTTCTCATGTGTTCGCCATTTAATGCCGAGGCGGTCTTGTCGAGAATGTGTGCTCGGTATTGACGTGTTCACCCATGTCGTTCAGAAGTAGGAAAGATTCCCTCGTCAGAGAGTTGGTCATTTGCCATTCCGTAATTAATGCTCATGTCTCAAGGGTAAGACTAAGGGGACATGACCTTTGGTTTCTAAGTGCTACTTGTAAAGGCTATGAGGGTGCTTGAGTACCTAGCACCTTGAGGGCGTCTTAGTTTATGTTTCCAAGACGTTATCAGAATCGTTGATTTAATCTTAACGTTTGGGAACCAACATAATTTGATCAGAACCGTTGGATGCGTTGATTGAGATGATTTGGATCGTTGCTTCGCTTTATTGATGAAGAGTCATATGTGAAGGGCTGTATTGGATCGCGTTCGTCTTGTTTTCTGAAAGGTTGCGAAGGGAGTATAAATATGTTTCAAACGCATGTTTGGAACACTTTGCATTTCACCGTTTTTTTAGCAACTCAAGTTTCCAGAATTCCTGAGGTTTCCAGTGCATTTTGGTCCTTCAACTCTTCATCAGCAAGTTCATCCTCTAAACTCTTAACACAAGTTCGTCGTTTTTTTGTATTTTCTCTTCTGTTTACTGCTTTGATCACTATAGTATTTGCTTAAAACCGTAATCTTGCATGTTTTTTGGGTTACTCCGTTGCGGTGGTTACCACCGTTGTTTGGTGGTTTCCACCGCGTGCGAGGAGTGTTAGGATTTTAAACCTGTTTAATGTTGCGTTTTTGAGTTTTCTGTAGTGGGAAACCACCAGTGACAAGTTGTATCCTTTTTAGGGTTTCGATTCGTCACCGTCAGGTGGTGGATCTTCATGATCCTTCTCCATTCTCCTTGTTTTAGGGTCTAGGTTTTCATGTTGTCATGACAAATCTGATGCGCAAAGGAACAATGGGTTTGATAGTTTTGGATTCACCCTTTCTGTGTTTTCCTTTCAGGTTTGATCCATGGCAGGTAACCCTAATAGGAACGAGGCCGTTCTGCATGACATTTCTTGGGTTGGGAAAGAGCCTTTGGATGCGATATCCTTGTTTTCCTTCAATGGTGCGGCGAAAATTTCGCATCTTTCCGTGGGAAGGAAAGAAGACTGGGAAGTGAATTTCCCGAACACCTTGGATCGGATATGCTCAAAGTATACTGCTAATCGCATTCCCATGTATGAGACGGTTTTCAAAGAGATGGGGTTCAGGCTATCATTCTCGCTGTTGTTTGTCAATTTGCTTCAGTGGTTGGAGTTATGTCCATCGCAGTTCCACCCACACTCTTACCCTTTTGTCAAAGCCTTTGACTTGGTATGCCAATATCCGCGTCTCTCCTTCTAAAGATCTATTCTTTAGTATCTTTTCGGTTCGAAGGGAGACATATAAAAAATGCGGGTGAAAGTGGATAACCTTTCGCCAAGATAAGAGGTTGTTTGAAAACTTCGAAGGAGGGGCGATCAACTTTAAGGAAAGATTCTTCCTGGTGCGACCGTGAACCGAAGTTGCTCTGAGTAATGTGTTAAAGACGGTGGAGAGGCCTCACGTGAAAGGAGGTATGGCCTCTACCCGGATTCCTCGCTTCAACTTTTTCTAGTATCCGGACCACTTCAAATATGAGCCCAAATTGTACGAGTGTAAATATTCCCGTTTGTCGAGCCAAGAGAGACTAGGGTATGATAAGATCCGAAAATTTGTGGAGTCTTTCCATCCTGCCGGGGTGATCGATGAGGATGGTAACCGTCAGTAGGATTCGCTAGGAAATCTGGTTACTGTTCCTCGAGCGATCGATACCCGAAGCTTAGTGTTTTTCGTTAGTCCGGCGAAATTACTTGGTAGTTGACTCGTTTATTTGTTCCTTTGTTTTTGTCTTACTATCTTTACTTTCTACTGATGCGTTGTTTTGCTTTTGCAGGGAAGATGTCAAACATGCGCCTGGATATGCTTTCACTCCTTCTTAAGGCAAACAAGAAGGTTTATGGTCAGGGTAGCGGCGACCGCAAGCGAGATGCTCGAAGGGAGCGAACTGCGGAAGCTTGGTTACCGGTGAAGGTGACAGATGATCCTATTGAGGAAGAGGAGGTTCCTTAGAAAAGGAAAAAGCTGGTCGCTTTGATTAAAGGTAAGCAAGTTCAGGTGGCTTCGAGTGGTAATCCTGCTAGGAGAGGGGGAGTTGTTTGAGCTACCCAATGTTTGGTCGAAGCCTGATAGGTTCGGGCCTCAGTCATCTATGCTTTTGAGTGACCCCGAGCTGAAGGTGATACATGACTTAGGGGTTGCTGGTAGGAGCCAAGTGATGACTGAGGGGATCATCGGCGCGATGAAAGCTCTTGAAATTGCCGTGGTCCTGAACAATTCCTCAACCGAAGGAATGGTCCGTACAGATGAGGTGGCGAAGGAGAGGGACAAAGTGCTGGCTAAGAAGGAGAAGCTTGATAAGGAGCTAGCTGATGTCAAAAGCAAGTTCGCCACCCTCGAGAAGAGATCAGCCGAGGATCGCAGGATCTTAGCCTAGGTGAAGGAAGCTCAGAGGAAGCTGGCTGAGGAGAAGCTGCAACTTGAGGCTATGCTTCGCGATGCTACTGGTCCTCAGCCCAACGAGTATGAAGACCTTCACGACTTAAGTTGTTGTGGCCTTGCGGACATGATTGCAGAGTTAGAGAAAAGTTTGGTGGGCTCTGCCCGCCATAGTTTTGACAATGCTATCGATCAGCTGAAGATCACGAATCCAGGAGTTGAGCTGAGCACCGAGGGAGTGCATTTCCTGAATTTTGTTGAAAGAGGGGTGATTGTGACTCTCCGTGATGAAGATGACGTTCCGGCCTATACGACCATGCAATTTTTATTGTTTTGTTTGAACAATTTTTTGCTATGACGGGCCTGTGTGCCAAAGACAAAGTGCGCCCTTCGTGGTTAGCACCCAAAAATATGTAACTTAATATTTTGGTTTTATGGCGTTTCATTTTACTCATCCCTTTATCATGCTTTGCTCGAAAATGTTTGTTTTATTTTCAAGTATGATGTGCGAACTGAGTGCTCGTTGCGTGGAGCTTTTTGCGATAGAATTTGTTTTCAAATCCTAAGTGTTTTTGGAGCGACCTTTATGGAAGGTTGCATTTCTTGAAGAGAAATTAATAATTTTCGATTAATATTGTCCCTAAATATGTGCATCTGAGTTGACAATTCGCGTCAACACTTAATGTCACACATCATCGTTGTTAACGATGATATTTGATGGAGATACAAGATTAATCGACATTTGTAAAATTTAGGGATGTTTTAGCTATTTCAAAAAATTTGAAGATGAAAACCTGTGTGTCCAAATTAAAGGACGAAAAAACCGATTTACTCAAAAAAAATGATATTAGATGAATTTGGAGCAAGTTTTTCATAGTCACAATACTATGAACACAAGTCTAGACACACTCACATAAAAATAAAATATAAAATTAACTTTTTATTACTTTTGAAATAATAAAAAACTTGTATGTAAAAAACTTGTATTTGGTCGTAAGAATAATCCATGGATTTGAAAGAGGAACAGATTTAGAAAGTGTGACCATTGACCGAAAACGTGAAAACAAGGCATACGTTTCCACATCCAATGAAAAAACACAATTGCGTATCACACTCCAATCAAAACACTCCACGTGTCACAACACCACATTACTTAACAACTTGGCGCCTTCTGAACACTTCCGCACTTCATACCTTCACCTCTCCGATCTTCACACCGTTCCGGTTCACAAAAAAAACCCCAACAACCCAAAAAAACCGAACCGGTTCACACCACGCTTTAATGGAAGCTCACGGCGGAGGTCTCCGCCGCATCCTGGTTCTCGCCTTCTGCGTCGCCGGAATCTGGTCGGCTTATATTTACCAAGGCATTCTTCAGGAAACACTGTAAGATTTTCATTTCTTTCGATTGAATTGAAAAATTGTTGTGAATTTTCAAATGTAAGTGGTTATTGAATTCTTTTGTGATTTGGTTTTCAGGTCAACGAAGCGATTTGGTAAAGATGGTGAGAGATTTGAGCATCTTGCGTTTTTGAACTTGGCGCAGAACGTGGTTTGTTTAATTTGGTCATATATAAGTAAGATTCTTTTTCATATAAGCACTGACACGGACACGGCATTGACACGTTGACACTGGTAATCATATGTGAAAATGACAAAATATTGAATTTAATCGCATGTTAGACACCTGACGCGCCTTCGATTAGAAGTGTCGGTACACTTAGTTAATTCAATTCACGGTCACATTTGTAAACCGGATTAACTAGGTGTTGTACATGGTTAATTATCTGCGAAATTATTGTTAATTCATTTGAGTAGATAGTTAATTCATTTTAGTTAGATATTTTTTAACTTGATTAACCACGTGTCACGCGGGTGTGCAGAATGTGGGTATCGATGTATCATTGTATTAATTATCGCTGTAACTTCTGATCAAAGATGTGTCTGGTGTCCGGCACGTGTCAATGTTCAACACATGTGGTTACATTTAATTATGTCTTTTTATCAGCTTATTACTGGTGTTGACATGTTAGTGTCGTGTCCGTGATTCATAGTTAATGTGTAAAGTTGGTGTAATTTTGATTTTTTGGGATTTTTATTGTTTGTGTAGTGATAAAGATATGGGGTGGTGGAAATACTGGTGGTGCTCCATGGTGGTCTTATTGGAGTGCTGGAATTACTAATACTATTGGTCCTGCTATGGGAATTGAAGCTTTGAAGTATATTAGTTACCCTGCTCAGGTAAAATGTTATAACTTAAATTGTATTGTGTTGTAAAGTAAAGTATTGTCAAACTATGGTATGGGATTATAATAAAAATGGAAAACAAAACAGATAAAGAAATGCATCTGTAGTAGGAGTGCCTTATTGAGTCATTAGAGCTAAAAAATTGGTCATTGCTTGGTTTCAACATTGATGTTGACGCTGTCACATGTATGGACCCAGATTTTATATAGGTCTTGTTGTGATCCTTGATATATTACGTAGAATCAAGGTCAAATGTGAGCGATGCAATGTCAATCGCAGTCGCTTGTGGTTTAGGTAACATAAACAGTTTTCTCACAGTTCCATACCGTGGTTGTGGAGCTATATTTAAACCCTGGTTAGCAAGGTAGTCAGAGTCTACATCCTAAGCGGGATCAGGTCACAAGATTGTAAATCGTGAGATTGTAACACGGATCGTGAGATCCTACCAAACTTGGGATTATATATATTCATACATATGTACATAAAGCAACATACTTTAATCGTGATTAGTGGTGGAGGGGAACAAGAACCTGACCTGTTGAATGAATGTGCATAGTGAATCATTGTCTTGGTAAGGATACAACAGTTAATCATGATTAGTGGGAACAGAAAGGCATTTATTGCAATTAACAGCAATTAAATCGCAGAAAATTGGGTTCTGAAACGTGTTTTTTTAGTTTTTTCAGTAACCGAGCCGCATGACCCGGCCGACCAAAACCCTAAATTTTTGAAACCAGTGGAATCCTTTCAGGATCGTAGATCTCACCTGCGATTCCAGCGATCTCACCTGCGATTCCAGCGATCTCACCTGTGAATGGCAAATTGGAATTTTCCATTAGGATGAACACGGTGATACCTTGCAAGATCGTAGGTGCTAGATTGGGATCTTGACTACCATGCTGGTAAGGTCTGTTCCTCTATAAGGAATGGTTCCTTCATTATAAATGCTCAAGTTAAAACAAATAAAAATGAATAAAAAGTATAAAGGTTTAAGGTAAAATGTGGGAGTCATTTGAGTCTATAAATGGTTTCACTATTGGAGTAGGAACGTGGTAAAGTGCTTAAAGTTGATGTGAGTATGTGGCCTGCCACACAATGTGTGCAGGATGAAGCAACTTGTTCATCCCGCATGCCATAGCATTTTTGTGTCTTATTGTTCAAATGTCTTTAGCATAGGACTGTGAGGTTTTCTAAAAGGGTGTTCTTTTTACTACATGCAGGTGCTGGCGAAGTCCTCAAAAATGATTCCAGGTACATTGTGCTTGATGCTCAAAAAAAGCTTGCATCTTATAATAATTTGATACAATTGACAATTTGCCGAGGTTTCATTTAATTTACGTAGTTGTCTTGCATTTATCATTGAATTAATAGTTATTTTCTATGCTTCAACACTTCAATATTGTTATTCCTATACTTTGAGTTAAGGGGGATTTGGGGTAAACTTGTAGATGAATTTCATTTTCTTGATTTTAATAATCCAACGGAAGTAGAACTTTAGAATTTAAACAAAATTGGCTAGTTTTATGGCTGTGTTCTTTGAGACTTCTGTAGTTCTTGCACTTTTGGGTGAATGTTATATTCCTTTTGACTTGATAACACATCTTGATTTGTGTCTTATTTTTCTTACTTAGTTAGGATGCACCCTTTTCTTCCTCTCCACATTCAGGTGGGTTGAAAATAATTGAATTATTTAGGTTTTTGGGTGTCTTAAATGGAGGAGCTTATGGCCGGTTATTATGTATAAACATTTGGTAGAAAATGATAATAGAAAAGTTGTATTAAATATTTAAACTCATCATCAGACTATGTGAACAAATCTTAAATGTCTAACAAATGATTCACTTCAATGCAGTTATGCTGATGGGTTCATTTGTATACGGTATAAGATACACCATTCCAGAATACCTTTGTACCTTCCTTGTTGCTGGAGGTGTTTCATCATTTGCACTTCTAAAGGTTAGGAATTTCTCAGGATAACAGACCTCACCTGTCTTGTACTCTTGTCTAAATTTTCATGGTCTTCGAATGTTGCTCATATTTATTTTATTTATTTATGCATTACAGACTAGCTCAAAGACTATCAGCAAGCTGGCACATCCAAATGCTCCCCTTGGATATGGGCTATGTTTCTTGAACCTTGCTTTTGATGGATTTACTAATGCAACCCAGGATTCCCTAAAAGCAAGGTAATACAATAGAAGCTCTCCTCCCTTTTGATTTTGGCATATATCATTTCTAGTTTGCAAGTAAACTACAAAACCTATGCTGATGTGCTTACTTGATTTCCTTGCTTTTTACTCCTTTCTTCGTTATCGCATGCCAGATAAGAAACTATAATTCCATGGAAGTTCTAATCTATGTGCAGTATAAATGAAGAGCACCTAATCTGAATAATTTCTGAACCGACAGTATTTGGGAATTTTGTTTTTGTTTAAGGTGCTGTCTTTTAATCCAGCTCTGAAAAATGTACTGCTGTTGTTATTAGTTATTCTATAGTCATTAGGTGCATTTTTCGGTGATGAGTTAAATATTGGCAGCTAAAATTGCAAAACCCAAATCTACTGGCTTACAATTTCAGGCTTTCTCAGTAAGGTTACTGACTGTTGATATTGGCCCTTTACGAATGTTTGTTATAATTTTACAAAGGGACAGTAAAATTTGATGGATAATTTGATCACTAAGTCACAAACAATACTAAAGATGCTTTATCATGTTTCCCTCTCCCTTGTGAATTTTTGCTTGTAGGAAAAATCACTTTGCCTTGTTACAATCACATGTCACTTGTTTGAGTTTCCGTTTCATGGGTGTTTGAATGTAGCTTTCTCAAATCTCTATATTGTTATCTTTGTGACAAATGATTCCTGGAACAGCCTGAATAAAGATTCATTGATCTTAATGTTTACTCTTTTCAAACTATTGCTCTGTCTTTCTCAGGTACCCAAAAACAAGTGCTTGGGGTATTATGTTGGGCATGAATTTATGGGGAACCATATACAATATGATTTACATGTTTGCATGGCCAAGTGGTAGTGGATATGAGGCAGTTAACTTTTGCAAACAGCATCCAGAAGCAGCATGGGATATTTTACTGTATTGCTGTTGTGGTGCCGTGGGACAGAACTTTATCTTTTTGACCATTAGCCGGTTTGGCTCTTTAGCTAACACTACCATCACTACCACTCGCAAATTTGTAAGCATCGTGGTATCTTCACTATTGAGTGGGAATCCCCTTTCAACAAAGCAATGGGGGTGTGTTACTATGGTATTCTCTGGATTATCATACCAGATCTACCTCAAGTGGCAGAAGTTGCAGAGACTGCAGAAGAAGAAAAAAGCAACGTGAAAAGCCCTGCAGAAATTTTGAAGTCCAACATCAATTCTATTTTAGCTAGTTTACCCTTCAACCCTTGTTTTATCACTTAAGCCTTGAAGGTTCAATGAACCAAATTTAGGTTTATATACAAAGGAATATTAGTAATTGTAATTGGATAGATCCCTGTTGAGAAGTGAAAAGTGAAATGGTTAAACCCCAATATCTTATTCATTGTGCTAATTTTTAGTTGCATGTGCTTTGTAATAATAGCTAGTTGTAATGTTATAGCATAAACATACTAAGACAAAGCTATACTCTATGTATGAGTTCCAAAAAAGGAATATTGTATGAGTTCCAAAGGTAGCCTAAGCAGTGAGCTAAGCATTAAAAGTAGATTTATAAAATTGTTTGCACTAGTTTGCTATCAGATTTTGTTTTGATACTTTGTTCTGTTTATTTGCTCTCAATAAAGCTTACAAGTTAAGGTGAAGAACTTTGTTTATTTTTTTCTAAAACAATAGAAACTAATAAAGTATTTGAAATTTTGTAAACCTATAGTTTTTGTTTGAGATTTGCAATTTGAACAACTTCTTTGATGTCTCAAGATAAAAGTTTGTTTGACAGTAAGTTTAGGAAGAAAAAAAGCAAGGGGAAAAAAAGATTTTATGGTTAGATGAAATCTGTGTGGTTGGATCTCCATGAACAAACTAACTTTATAAGGGTGGGGGACATGTCTATTGTTGGGAGAGAATTGTACTTTATGCTAATTTTAAAGCTATAGCTATTAGAACACTTTCACTGTATATTGCCAAGAGAAAGATACATAAATAACTAAACAGCATTAATCATTTTAGATTTAGTTTTAATTACTTCCAATAAAAACCCTATTAAGGTTTGACCAGCTTATTTTATTTAGGTAAGACTTACTACTCAAATCAGTGGAAAGGGAGGTCATATTAGTCAATGTGTATATTCCATTAAGAAAGTTAACAGCTAACTAATGTGCTTTATTTTGTAGGAAGTTCCCTCCCTCTTTTTACTAATTGCTTTTGCCATAGTCATTATTATCTATGTCTCCTGTCTTCCACCACAACCACCATCTATGAACTAATCATCCTACTAAACAATGCAGATCCTTCACAATTGTTCTTCTGCAAAGCACAGTCCAAAATAACTGTGTGCCTAAGAGCAGAGGGAAGTAAAAGAGTGAGGAATGTTTCCATGCATGCTTCTGCCAGATCAGATTATGAGGTTTGTTACACACAAATTTCTGCATTCTTCATATTTCTTGTCAGCTTTTTTTGCTTTCTGGTATGAAAATGAAGTTCATATTGTTGAAAGATGTGTCTTTGGTCATTTTGAATGAGTTCCATACTTGCAACAAAATTGGTTGGTGTTTTTTTTTTCTTTCTGTAGTTGTGAGTGATGTTATTTAGAAATTTTCTCTTTTACATTTCTCTTGAAACTTTACTTTCATATTCTGAGAAGTATGTGTTCATGCCTGTTCATTTCCCTGCTGAGAACACCTTGCTCATACTTTTCTTTTCTTTTGTTGGGTTAAATATGTTTTTATTTTCTGCTATGAAGCACAATAATTTGAGAAAATCACATAATCTAGTGTAATTATATGTGTCGGTGTTGGACACGACACATGTCCGACACAGGACACGCCTAATTCGAGGAGTGTCTGTGCTTCATAGATTTTCTGCAATATAAAGTACTCTATGATCAAGTTTAGTTCATAAACAAACTGTATCCAAATTCAGTCTCAAATTTTGTGATTTCAGAGACAAGTCTGAATATTTTCATTAAAATAACTGAATTGAAAGCTAAAACATCAATAGAATTTTTTGTATGGACTAAACTTGATAAGAGCGTATTTTATACGGAATAAAAACATATTTAACCCTGCTTTGTTTGAAGAATTATACAGAATATAGATAAATGGTTGTGTTAAATCCAGGTTAGATAGAAGAGAAACAACACCTGCATTCTGGACACCAAAGCCAAAATGCATTTCCACTCCAATTATAATTATGTTTCAATACATAAGAACCAAAAAAGGAAAAGAATTATTTATTCTATAACCTATGCACACCAAAAACAAACAAATAGGCATCATATTTGCCACTGGCTAATCTTTTTACACTCCATTTCTTCTCTCTTCTATCTATTGTCTCTCTGTTCATTATATGTAGTACGATTGGCGAAGTGCCATTGTATACACACTCAAGATGACGACTAGTATCACGCAGAAGGCTCTGTACAAAAAAACAAACAAACCAATACCAAATGCTGGATCGGAGAAAAACAAACCCAGAACGATATCAAAGAAAACAAACCAAAGAATGATACTCTAAGCACGCTAACCTTCGGTGCAAGTATCTTGAAAGGTAATATTCCTAGGGGAGGAAAAAGACACTGTTAAATATGTTGAAGGTCCTCAGAATGTACCTAACATTCTAAAGGAGGGGTAGGCCTATTAAAATTTTAGGCTGAACAAAATTGCAATCTTTCTCAAACCAGGATGAGAAGAACTAACACGCGAGATGGTCGCGGTGAGGATAAAGGATATAAATAACTTTTTTTTTCTTCGGATGAATGAAATATTCATATTAACTTTGTAGCAGGGCTCTTTTGCAGAGGGGCGGTTGTGAGGGGTTTGCGATTGGGTTGAGGGATGGAGAATCCATTCCAAGTGTTTTCATAAGGAAGTTCCTTTCCTGAAAAAATACAAACAAGAAATGTCAGGGAAAGAAGAAAATATAATTAACCTTGTTTAAAAGACATAAATTTGCATTGCATGAATGTTAGAAGTAATCAGTATATTTTCCTTATAAAACTAAGGGTCTGTTTGGTTTCAATGTTTTATGTTTTCAGTTTTAATTACAAAATTGTTATCTTGTTTTCAATTGATTCCTGTTTAGTTACATGATATACTATATATGTGTGGTATTGTTAACAAGTTATTTCTTATCATAAAACCTTTCTGTGTTGTCTGTCCCAACTCATGTCTATGATGAAATAATTATGGATAAAATTCTACCTAGATTTTACCTGCATCAACTTGATTCCCTAATCTAATCCAACGTGCCAATTACGTTAATCACGGTAATTTTTATGATGAAATCTTAAGCTCAATGCATAGGCACCAAGTATTTACCAAATTATTACTATTTTCACCACTAACTACTGCTGAAGTATCTCCACCACAACTACTGAAGTTGATCTAGTAACAAAACATTTTGAAAGTTTTGCTGCTGAATGCTGGATTAAGGTTAATGTCAATGTTGTCGATTGCGGAAAAGAGCAGTTTGTTCAAATTCCACTATGCTACAGTGGTATAGCGCCACTATTTAACAATACTTTGTCCTAAATAGCGTATCACGGAATAATAGTGATCTTTTAAACATCCGCTGTTCTATAACGCTACTACTTGACAACATTGGTTGATGTCATATAAATGTTGAGAACTACTAAAAGTACTACCGCTGTTGCAACTTTTATGCTAGATAGCTTTGGTTATAAACCCAATTTGTCATATTATTACTATCATAATCAGAATATTTATCATTATTACTGCTATAATTTCACCGTTGAATTTTAGTTATTCGATCTCCAAGGTGCTTATGTAACTTACACTTTCTGAAAATTGTGGACTTGGAATTCCTGCAGCTAAGGATCTGAACATAGGGGTAACTTGAAGAGGGGAACTGAACTCTGCACTTGACAAGGAACAAACAATGCCATCATTGTCTATCTGTTCTTCACAAGATGCGAATATATCTGCTACAAAAAGATAAATATCTAATTAGCAATTCTGATTCGTTGAGATTTGAGATGTTAGCAAATTAGCATATAAAAGATTTTATCTTTTGTGGAAATGGAAATTTTTCGGTCTATGTATTGAGTTTTAGAATAATTAACCATTTAAATTTGGTTATTTATATATACTTATCAATATTTTAAAACTGAACAGAAGATCGAACCGGTGAGACCTCAGGTTAATTGTTCAACAGTATTAAAAAGTAAAATATGAAAACAGTTGAACCAACCGCAATTTAAGAAGTTCAATCCGGTTCAATCAGAATGCAATGCAACCAAGATCAACCGACAGGAAAACTGTTTGGTTTCCGGTTCAACTGGTTGGTTCGGTGTGGTTTTTAACACATTGATATTCTTTATCACTGGATTTGATAATGTTACCTTGATCCAAAGTTGCACTAGAAAGAATCAATTGATCACATCCTCCAATTTCCTTTTGATGTTCAATTTGTATAGACTTCAGTTCAGTTCCACTATCTTGATGCAGTGAGTGTTCTAAATTCTCACCAGCACAATGAGGCATAGTAGTTGATCCTGTACTGTGTTCAGAACTTTCTGGAGAGTCTTCATAGAATTCCATATACCTGTTATACATTCAGAAGCTATTAGATTATTCCATATCCCTCATGAAAGTTTCTATTTTCAAATTTCAGTGAACATAAAGTACCTCCAACATGGCTGAATTTCTTCACTATTATTCTTCAAGTCTTCCAATAAATCTTTAAGATCTACAAGTTGTAAATCTGGAATCTTATATCCAGAAACATCTGATTCTTTGTTTCGGTTCATAAACTCTTGAAGAATCTGGCATAAATATATACATGTTAGAACTTATCTGAAAAATGTCAATGACTTTCATGATTTTCAGAAAAGATAGGCTTGACACATTAAAAGTTGGTTTAGTTTTTTGGATGTTGAACTTCTTGACATATATTCTATACTTTGGTTTATGTATTTCAATCAAATCTCACCTTCCATGCATTTTCAAGACTTTGGTCCATGTTCTCTGCATCAACTTTTAGTGCTAGTGAAGTTAGTAGCTCGGCTTGTTGCATCAACGCGTTTATCTTCGGATCATCCTTTTTAAGGAATGTTCCTTGAATCTTGTTGTTTTGAGCTGCAAAGGCATGATAAATCAGTTGATGTGTTTCCAAAAAAGTTACAAAAATTACCATCTTGCTTTCATTCAGCAGCTTACTTTCATTATGCTGTTTTTAGTTTCACAATATACTTAACAAAATGAAAATATTGTGGCATTTTGTAATAATTAGACAAAATACATCATTGCGGTCCTTTAAGTTTCTTAATTGTACCATATGAGTCCTTTAATTGTTTTTGGTCCCACATAGGTCCTTCAAGTTCTATAATGTGCACACCGTTACCCTTTTCAACACATTCCGCTACAAAAATACATATGTATCTGTTATGCTACTGACGTAATGAGACGTAAAAAACCTATGCGGGACCAAAAAAAGTTAAAGGCCAAATTTGGTACAATTAAACAACTTAAACGATTGCAGAATGTATTTTGCCTAATCTTTAGTGAAGGAACACTTATCAACTGAAGTTTAAAATAGAAAACAAACGAAACACTCTCTTAATACGTGTTTCAAAACTGCAAGGATTATGTTTCAATAGAGATTTACCATAACCACTGAACTTCACATTGCAGACATGATTCTGGTCTGGCAAGTTATTGGCATTATGAGAGTTTTGTGCTAAAACTGCCAATGGTGCTCTTGAAGTTTCATTTTGTTTATGTGATCTGTCTGCGAAGCTGATCTTTTCTGCATCATCCGGGATATGTGACCTCCTATATTGCAAATGGCTGACATGTTAACACTTCTTCATAGAATTTATATATTTTGATCTGTTATAGCTTAACATACCTCATCTTCTTAAAATCTACTGCAGATTCTGACGCTTCATCTCGGAAAATAATCCTTTTGTTATTTGAATTTGTGTATGAAATGTTGTTCTCTTTTGCTAAGGCTTCATATTTAGCTCTCTTTTTGCACAATGTGGAGAAACGGTTTTTCACGGCGTTATCCGTTCTGCATACAAAGCAAATAAAGCATTTCAATTAGAATAGCTGTTGAAAAGAAAGTGTCTGTTTAGTATTTTATGAAGAAGAAAATGATTTTTTTTTTACCTGCCTGAAACCACCTTTGCTATTTCTGTCCACCTATTTCCAAATATTTTTTGAGCCTAAAGAGATAATAGCAAGAAATTAGCTCACAAATCACATTATGTTAGTTTTGGTGTCACCAGAAAACTATACACATAGAAGATCTTTGTTAGTTTTGGTTGTAACCAAATCTTACTATAAGATAGATTTTGATGCAAAACAAATGACTTTTCTTCGGTACAAGCCCTTTAAGTGTATGTTTAGTTTCACTTTTGCACGAGATAGGGTTAATTGAGTGGTGTATAATTGATTATGACATGTTTTGTCACCACAGAACCCCACACACCAAATACATAAATGGATTGAAACCTACCCTCACCAAGGGAAAAAACAGAAAGAAAAACAAAAAAACAAAAGATGAAGTTCATATTTAAATTTTATATAGGCCACTATTATAAAATAAGCTTGTTAAACTCCAACATCAAGTGGTTAATGAACTTTAGCGTCAAATCAATCGAGAGTAACCGAGTTCCAACATCAAGTTGTTAAACTCCAACTTCAAGTGGTTAATGAGCTTTGGTGCCTGAAACTAGGCTTTACTTATCTTCTGATCAAACTCCAGATTACCGGATACAGTGTTAAGGCCAAAATAAGCATAGGGAGTGAAGTTTACCTCACATAAGAGCATGTCTTCCTCTGGTGACCATCCTCCTTTCTTGAAATCAGAATTCAAGTAAGTGTACCATCTGATATAAGTCACTTAAAATCAGATTGAGAAATAACAATAACAATAAAAAAGAAGCCATCAAAGTCTTCATGATCCAAGCTATAATACAAAAAACTGATAACAAAATAAAAACATGAATGAATCAATCATCACCAAAATTAAAAAAAAAAACTTCACCTTCTTCTACACTGTCTTGTAGTCTTGTCCTTGAATTTAGAAGCAATTATTGCCCAACTGCATTGAGTTATTGAAATCAAAATCCCTTTAGTCTTACATACAGCTCATTTGGATTGAATTATTTTTGAGCTTATGCAAATAAATAAGCTTATCAAAGTAGTTTATGAAAAAAACAACTTATGAAAATACAATTTTCGTTACTGAAAACTTATGAATTAACATAAAAACTTATTTATTTACATAAACTATTTTTTCATTTGCTCAAAAATAAGTCAATCCAAACATAATGATAATCATAAAAACTAGTAGTAACAATATCAAAAAGGGTTTATTAGTACTTTTCAGTTCCATGGATTCCAATTTGATCCCTCAATATATCATCCTCCTGCAACTCAAAGAACATAACACACATGAGAATGAAACATTACTTCAAAGAACAAAATAATAATAACAAGTAAAAGAATATATATATAAGAATAAGAAAATCAATTAATTATATTATATGATAAGATAAGATAAGAAATACCTCTTGAGTCCACGTGACAATGTGACGCTCCTTCTTCTTAGATTCTTCATTGAGAAGCTGCTTCTGCTTCTGCTTCTTCATATGATCTTGTTGCATGATTAATGTTTATTCTATATGGTTTGTTTGGTAATGTTGTTATTCTTCTCTTTCTTAAACGCTCCAAGGAGCCAAGTTGCATGCTAAAGCCAAACACTCTTCCTTTATAATAATATGATAAATAACTTTTTTTTAAAGAAATTAAAAAACAAACAAAAAAGGAACTAACCCTTCTTCTTTCTCTTTCATTCACCTTTTAAAACCTCTCACTCACTGTATTGTGTTTTGTTTCATAACATAAATTCCATTCTCAAAAAAGCCACCTTAACAAAAAAGCTATTATTCAATGGCTTTGGATTCTTAACTTTTCAGAAAAAACACTCTCACTCACTATCTTACACTATGTTACCAAAACAGAACAAAAAACAGAACAATGTTTAGTGTTCTTATTAAGGTACCAATATGCCTCACATGAAAGGTGAAAGATAGAAAAGGGTATTCAAAAATACATATTTTGATGAAATAGTAGATCTAAAAAGTGGTGTGTTTCAAAGTTTTTTTTCTCAAGTAGAAAAATACTTCATACTATGTTTAAGATTCTTGTACCTGTGTGAAGGAAAAAAAAAAACTGATATGTTTGGTTTTTCTCTCTCTATCTCTAACTTTATTCAAAACGGTCACAAAATGTGTATAAAAAATGTGTAGTGTAGGGACAAGAAAAATGAAAGAATATAAAAAAAATGAATAGTATATGATTATGTTAGTGCGCGGGTATGAAGAGAAGTTTGAATATAACACTGAATTTTATGAGCTACGTGCAGTGTTGTCCACTAAAGGGTGGATACTCCTATCAATATCATACCACTATAGAGATATAATGATGATAATATTAATAAGATAATGTTTTTTGTTTTTGTATATGAAAAATACTACAACACTTGAGATTTATCAACATATAGGAATTCATGTGTTTATATACTAAAGTTTTTGTGTAGAGAAGAGATGAAAGTTTATGGTTTGAAATTTTTGGATTATTAAGGAAACATGTGAAGGTACGTGACCTAAACAACTAGGCGTCACAACCCAACATTTGTGTTGAAATTAAATGGTTCGTGACTTCATGTGCTTCATTTGTGTTTTATTTTTTGTGTCATGTGAAGGTACCATTTTGATTTTTACTATTTTTGTTTTACTTTTTTTTTTATGTATTGTGTTGAAATTTGGGGTCTAACTCATCATCTCGAAATCGACTTGTGAAGTGAGAAGTAACTCGTCTTTTATCATGTATTGTGTTGAAATAAATTTGAAGCCTAGCTCATCATAACGAAACCGACTTGTGAAAAGGAGTGACTCCTCTTTATAAACTCTCATCAAGAGTCTATCTGATGTGAGATTTGAATTTTTTTCAATACATCCCCGTCACACCCAACACTTGTTGGGCTTGGTGCATGAGTAGGTAGCCGACCCTTGAATTTGACAAGCTTTGATATCATCTTAAAAATTGTGGTTGAGCTTAACACAACTCCACATAACTGACTTTTGAAGTGAGGGGTGACTTTTCTTTATAAAATCTCATCAAGAGCCTCATCTATCCGACGTGAGACTTGAGTTTTTTCCAATATATTGTTAATGAGTTAGTTATACAAGGGGGAAAATTTGTATTTGAATGTGAGTGAAGTAGCAATGTGTTGAAATTAAATGGTTCGTGACTACATGTGGCTTCATTTGTCTTTTATTTTGTGTCATGCTAAATGCACCATTTTTGTTTTTTTTTTCTTGTATAGTTAATGAGTTACAAGGGGGAAAATTTGTATTTGAATGTGAGTGAAGTAGCAATGTGTTTTTGAATTTTATCTCAATGAAATGAATTTTTTTGGTTCTCTTTTCATGTGAGATTCTTTTGTTTCACAAGCGCTCATATTTACCTATCTCAACTAATAGTGCGTGAAAAATTTAAATGCTCTCTTTTGTATGCATGTTTAAAGATAATTATCTCACATCTTGCCTAAAACAACAAAGAAAAATGTTAATTTGTACCTATTAGGCCACTAGTTATCAAGTATGAAGTAGTAAGTTTGCATGTTTATTAAAAAAAAATAAAAAGTAGCAAGTTCGTATGAAAAAATTTGTTTCCATTAGATTGAAAAGATATATACTTAACTTTTCAATCAATAATTACCTTGTTTAAAAACCTTAAACAATTTTTTAGGATATTTATTAGCAAGACCCAAAAATAATAATGATCTTGCATCTAAATTAACTATTTTTAAATTGTGAATACTTACTCATTAAATTTATATTTAACAATGAGAGAGTAAATCATATTTCTTAATTATGTCATTTAATCTTATTTTCTTTTTACTAAAAACAATATTCATTCATTCAAATAGGTAGAAATCAACTCAATTGAGAATAATAAAAATCTCAAAGTCATCAAAACAAAAAAAAGATGAAATTTTGAATAAACTCGCAACCCCCTAGGTTTATAGCGAAAAATTGCATAACGTGACAAAAAAAGTCCAATATATCATTGCATTCGGATTTGTAAGCCAAAATCATTGCTTGAATTGGTAACAAACATCAAACGAAGAAGATCTGTCAATCTAAATCACACAAACACTACAATAAGATAGAAAATAAAAACAATGCACTAAGAGGACGAACAACACAACATTGTTGCATTAGATGGCGAAATCACTGATAAAATACAAAAAAAAAGTGAAAAATTAGTTATTTGAGTAGAAGGAGAAGAAAAGTGATTTAGACGAGTGATAGTCGAATTTAGGCAAGTGTACCAAGTCGTTTACCAAGTAATAAAGTGATATGTTGAGTATCGTATACACATGGATTATTGTTCCAACTAGGAAATTCATGTAACTTATTTGGGAACAATAAATAATAAAATAAAATAAAAGATAAATGGAGGTTTTGCAATTTAGTATGTTTGCAACAGAGCAAAAGTTTAGGAGTTAACCTATTTTGATTGTAGAATGTTAGCGACGGTTAGGATTCTTCAAATTCTCTCTATTCATTTGTTGGATTAAATTAATGGTCAATATTTGATTTTGACGTCTTCTATCTAAGTGATGAGTTTATGGGGTTTTATTTCCTACCAATTGTGGAATTACACCTACTGATCACACAAGTTTTTACATGTGGGGCCTTACTCTCTCAATGGTTTGAGTTTGTTCCCCTCCAACTGTCGAGTCGCAACCTTCCACAGAAGTTTCTACACGGGCTAATGTTTAGGATCGTCAATCTTGTAGGGAGATACACTTTTTCATGTGGACATACGTGTGAGTTCTTACTCTCTCAGAGGTATTTGAAATAATGACAGATATTGGGGTTCCTAAATTCCCAATGTCATAAAGGTTCCCTCGTCTATTGAATCTTAGAAGGACATCAACATATTCTTCCTCTCGGTAGTTATACAAATGGGCAGCCCTATCTCGTCGACCTTACTGAGGCTCAAAGATTTGTAAGAAGAATAAAGTTACTATGCTAATATAAATCTATGAGTTACTACGTTTCCCTAATTATGTGGTCTATTATTATTTACTTCCTGATTCGATAGGTTTGCACGAAAGTATGTCACCTTCCTAAGTATCGTTATCTCAGGGTTGGTTCATTTTATAAGAAACAAAGTCTTACGATATAGTAAAATTAAATAGGATTCATAAAATAAATGAATAAAGAACTTAAATTAAATAATCCAATAAACAAAATAAAAGTTCATCTTAGAACCCTATCCTAATAGGGTTTAGTTACCATAAGTAACTAAAGACAAATTACAAAAGAAATAAAACATGCCCTAGAAACTTATAGTGAGGACAGACTCCTCCCTTGAAGCTTCTAATGTCTTACTTCCTCTTGAACCGTTATGTTTTGAATGAGAAATAATGAATTAGAGGATTGGTATTTATAGACAAGTTTTCAATTAGGTTTGGGTTGAAACTGGGGTTTTTCCACAAAAAAGTGGAAAAAGCAGTTCTAACCCACTCCCAACATGTCAGACGAGCATATGTATAAAAACCATGCCCAGACACATGGTAGCATGCTTCAAGATCTTCAAAAGTCTTCCCAAGAACATAATTCTTCTTCTTTAGCACTTCTTCTTCTATGATCAGTTATATCTAGAGGTATTTATTCAATATTTTAGCAATTAATTCAATTTCATTTAATGACATACTAGTTATCCATTAGCACTTGATTAATATGAAAAGGTGAGAGAGAATCGAACCTAAACCTTGTTTATGGAAAGTGCTAATTGAAAGGAAAAAATCATTGCAAAAAGAAAAGCATGTTAATTGGAAAAACTATATTATGTGTTTTTTTTTACTCAATCAAGAGTGAGGAAGACATAAAAGAACCGCTGGACATCCTGACTAGGTCGGCATCTCCATGGAACTCAAATCCTTTGTCGGTCACCCATATATAATATATATATAGAAAAAGGGAAAAAAATATGA
>Ga0315914_1004680_pt1 | contig 20357 bp, 10 predicted proteins | sample MpolenodulesMG_FD_203920 | JGI IMG/M metagenome (GOLD analysis project Ga0315914, IMG submission 203920) | Medicago polymorpha root nodule microbial communities from Los Angeles, California, United States - elongated nodules | ecosystem: Host-associated > Plants > Roots > Nodule | place: USA... | reverse complement strand
AATATTTTTGTTTTGATTTACCCCCTTAATAGGCCAAACAAAAACGAAAATTTCTTGAAAAATAAAATAAAATTGGTTTTTGTTTGGCCTATTAGGGGGTAAATCAAAACAAAAATATTTTACAGGGGGGTAAATCAAAAAAATAATTTTACATGGGGGAAAACCGGAAATGACCTATATTACAGGGGGGTAAAGACCTATTAACCCCTCTTTTATTAGGGACAGACTTTAAGGGCGTGGATTATTCAATGGAAAATCAATCAATTATTCTTTTGATTTTGTTATTCTAGGAGGGGCTTTGTCAAGCACTAGAAGACTCATAGTCTTTTATTCATATTTTGCTATAGGCCACAAGACAATTTCTCCCGTGTCTAAACTTATGATTAGGTTCTATGCAAAGACCCATAACAATGCATTCCTTTGGAATCTGGCAGGCAACTATTTGTGTAACTGTGTCGATAGAACTGTGACTGTAAAATCCTTTTGGCTTTCAATGGAGACATGATTTGTTTCAGCTACTGTATATAGCACCTTTCTTGGATTGTTGAATATGTAGTTATTACTTATTGACAACCACAAGAAACTACCATTGCAGGGAGCTTTATAGGGACCTGGTTAAGCAATGTCAAGCAATGCATTCAAGTGTGGGGACTGGTTCATTGGCATATATTGTTGGCTCCAAAGTTATGGATATGAGGACCTCCTCTAAGGATGAATGCAAAATTGAAGCTAAACTAGAAAGGTCAACATCTAATGATAATAATGTTGAAGTAGAACAATGTCATGGTAGGAGCATTATTTGTGCAGAGGCAGCAAACACAGATCATCATGAAAGGTCTGATGATTGGGCTGACCAACTTAACCTAGTTAGTTCGAGAGCAAGTACAGATAGTGCAGCTTCTGATTTTTCTGGTCATCAAAACTGCAGTTCCCCAAAGATAGGGAGAGAACCAGATGGATCACATAATAGGATAGACAGTAATTTTGATTTTCCTCCTTTACCTGTCACCAATCTGTTTGAAAAGAGCGGTGAAGATAAAAACTCGGGCACAGAGCATGGCAATAAAATTTCAACACAGCGTAAACTAAGCTTTGAAGATGACAGAATGCATAGCTTCCATATCAACAACAACATAGACTTAGTTATTGAATCAAATGGCCAACCTCCTACTACCTCCCATCCTGTAAACTCTGAAATTGAAACCGCTTCACCTGATGAAGATGAACCAGAATTTCCATCTGACAATCCAGTTTATGAAACACCTATGGTAAATCAACTAAAAATATCAGATGTACCACAGCCAGCAATGACAAGTGCCTCGATGTCTCAAGGATGGGCTGCCAGTGAAGATAGAGTATCAGAATGGCTTTGGACTTTGCACAGGATAGGTATATAAGTTGTATACTGTGTTTTGTTCTTGACAACAGCATGTTTTATTCTGTTATCGTTTCTTGCTAACTAACTTAATCTTTTTCTAGTTGTTGATGTTGTGAGGACCGATAATCATCTTGAATTCTATGAGGACAGGAGAAATTTAGCTAGAATGTCAGATATCCTTGCTGTCTATGCATGGGTTGATCCCGCAACGGGGTATTGCCAAGGTTATGTTTTAACTGTAAATTTTGACTTCTTGCAGATGTAGGATTCTTGTTACACTGATTTTGGACCCAAAACTCACATTCGTTTTACTGGCCATTTAATTTTAGGTATGAGTGATTTGCTGTCTCCCTTTGTTGTAATCTTTGAGGATAACGCAGATGCATTTTGGTGTTTTGAGATGCTTTTGAGGAGAATGGTATTTGCAAATTCGGCTTAGATTCAAGAACATAGCTTTGTTTGCAGTGACTGACTTGTTTTCTTTGACATAACTCCAGAGAGAGAATTTTAAAATGGAAGGCCCAACTAGGGTGATGAAGCAGCTGCGAGCATTATGGCATATTCTCGAGCTGTCAGACAAAGAACTTTTTGCCCACCTGTCAAAAATTGGAGCTGAAAGCCTTCATTTTGCATTTCGTATGTTGCTAGTTCTCTTTCGGAGAGAGCTATCTTTTAATGAGGCTCTTTCAATGTGGGAGGTTCGTGCCACATGCTTCCAACGCCCCCCTCACCACCACACACACAAATCCTGCTGACTAATCTAAATGTTTTTTGTTCCCAAATTATTACAATTTTCTCATCGTGTTCCCTCTTTTTCGATTGTTTTCAAACAAGACCTCCTTAATTTTATTCTTACCAAATGGTTCCCTCTTTCATTTAACCGTTAATTGCTCAGGTTTAATTATGTTCTTGGTTCCTAAATAATATCATAATTTACGATTGCATTCTCAATAACTTTATTATTTGCATATTAGTCGTTTCTTTTTTATGCCACCTATGCACTTAACGGTGACATGTAATAGAGTACATTTGGTAAACAAAATGATTTATGGAGGATTTGTTTGGAAAGAAAAATTGAAAATGGGGATCAACCAAAAACTTGTTTAGTCCCCCTTCACTTTTTTTTTTCAAGCCTTTGAAATTAAATTAGAAAGTAATGGTAGAGGAACATATCTTGTGTGTCTGCTTCTGCTTGGAGAGACGTAGTTGCTAGTAGTGAACAATAGTGAAATATGATCCTAGTTTTAAGATTAACTGCTATTGGTACAAAAACTCACAGATCTAGTTTTGCTGTTTTTTTGAGGTAGAGTTGTGATTTGTTTTGTTACAATAAGTCAATTTAAAGGCAGAGATTGGGCTTCCATACCTCGTGAGTATGGATTTGATCAATTTTTTTGGCGTCTTAGCAAAATAATCATACCGTTTTTGAATAGTAATGAGATAGTGCTTTATTACAACATTGTGTATATGGATTTGAAAGTATTGTTGCAAAGAAATTTATGCCTGTAATTGTGAAATAGATAATATTCTGTACCTTCTTGATACATCATTGGTTTAGTCTGTCAATACATGATCTCAGTAATCTTGTGTAATGCAGATGATGTGGGCAGCTGACTTTGATGAATCCTGGGCATATGAGTTAGAGGAGAATTGTCTGGAAGCATTGGATTTACATCTTCCCAGAGACTCAAGCAATTATATTAAAGAAGCCATTGCTGATTCTGATGATGATAGTATCAAGAGTGATTCACAGTCAAATCATAATGAAAATGACAACACAAAAGCCAGCCCGCAGCCGCATCATGTGAACACTGATCACCCTGTATGTGATGTCAAATTGAAGTTGCAAACATCCAATACCTTTTGCGGCTTGGCAAGGAATATCTGGTCAAGAAATGGTCGAGTTCAAACGAGAACTATTTCCTCCTTGGCAAGGAAAGGAAACGATGAGTTAGCCACATTCTGTGTTGCAGCAATTCTTGTTTTAAACCGCCAGAAGATCATTCGAGAAACCAACTCGTTTGATGATATGATAAAGGCAAGTGCATTGATCTTTTGGTCTTAACCAGCAATTAATAACTACTGTTAAATTTATAAAATTACACTTTTTTTATATTTTTTTTATCATGTCTGGTGTAGGGTTCCTTGTTATGTTTTGATCTGGAAATATGTTGAAAATGTATAGATATTTTTTGTTTGTGAATCTTTATTCTTCTAAGCACTTTGTATCTAGATGTTTTCTCACGGTCATTTGTGCAAAAATGGCATATCTTGGTGTCATTTTTTAATGTGTCTGTTTTACTTTTATACGGTGATTATAATTTGTTCCTGTTATAGTTAAAATTTAAAAGTTGATAATTTCCATTTTAACAGTAGCTTTAGTTCCTTTCTCTCAATTACTTTCTCAGTTCTTACATTTCAAACGATGTGTGAGCTTATGATTCCCTTAACCTGGCTAAGGGATTATTATTTGTCTAACTGAAACCCTATTGCCGATATTTTTATTCTTTGCATTTTATTCCTTTTGGTCATTCTCAGTTTATCTTCTTTTGTTTTGTCCAGTTTTAAGTCCCTCTATGCTGATTGTCCTGACTCATTACTTGAAAACCAACACATATACTTAAGAGATGTGTTTGCAACTTTGTTTTTAATTTTTTTTTCCTTCCACGCGGAGTTCTTTAATTCACTATGCAAAGAAGGAAAAAAAGAGATCAGCTAAGGGATATTGTGCATTTTCTAATTTAATTATTCAAAACTAAATATTACAGATTTTCAATGACAATATGTTGGAGATCAATGTAAAAAGATGCATAAGAACAGCAATCAAACTCCGAAAGAAATATTTTAACAAGGTAAGTCCTAAATTAGTTAATATTCTCTACTTCTACTCATAAAGAGGGAAATGATTTCTTTTGCTGACTTTTTGCCTTTTTTTTGTTTGGCAATATTCAATATCCTTGTTTAATTTTTTTAATGATCGCATAACTTGTTGAAGTACAGCTGCCATGTATTGTTATTGGTCTGCTTCATCTGATTCTAATGAACTGCAATGCATGCATTGTTTGGCTCTGATGTTTTTATATTCATGCAAGATGAAGTTTAGATTCAAATCAGTTTCTCTCTACTTTCTTTATTCTTATGCATTGCCATTTAGAACCATTTCCTTCCAAATACATATACCTTACTTTTATCTATATTACTCCGGTCTCAAATATAAGCGAAAAGATTTTTCATTTTATGGTCCTAAATATAAGCAAAAACTGACTAATTTTATTCTATTTAATGCTACATGAATCAAACGACGCCATAGTGTTCTATCAAAAACCATGTCTTTCTCCTACTCATTTATCTCTAGATCCTTCCTAATAGTTTCTCTTATAGTTTTTCTAGGCCTACCCCTACCTCTAGTGATCTGACTCCCCTCCGTCTGATCTACTCTCCTAACTACAGAATCCACAGGTCTTTTCTCTACATGCCCAAACCACCTAAGTTTAGTTTCTAATGCTGCTATTATCAAAATACCCTTCAATGTAACAAGTTCCCATACAAATTAAATCAAAAGAATCGGTAGTTTCGTAAATGATTTTTTTTTTTATTACATCAAGAAAGTTCAACGAGGTTAACCACTATTCTTTTTCTTTCTGGTCAAAGGTTAACCATTATTCTTAATATGTGTGAAATTAGATAGTTTTTCTTATAATTGAGACTGGAGGCAGTATTTCTAAGATTTCTGTGGTGAAATTGAAGTCTAATTCTTTTGACAGGTAACCAAGAAAAAGAACCGTGTTGCAGAATAAAGAGACTAGGGGACTATCATTGTTATATGTTCTTAAGGCAAACTCAGGAACACTTGTGTGGCTATCCTTTTCCAAATTGGATCATGGTGTTAATTTTTTTTATTACTTATCCACTTTGGATGGGAGACTTTGTAGCTTAAAAGTGTTTTTGCTTTTGGAGTTCCATCCAGATGTTGTACATTCATAGTCATCATTACTCTTTTTTATGAGGTAAATCTCACTTTGTTCTGCTTTACATTTTGTCTGGTCGCTTAACTTCAGATGCTTTTACATAGATTCCTAGATGGTCTTTTCCAAGTATGGTACACTCACAATTTGATTCTAGGATTATTAATGGAAAAAGTGTATTACAAGGATCTTGTACTGAAAGCTTTGGGCAAAGCTATAAGGAGTAAACAAAGTTAAGAGACACATTGTGATCTTAGGAAACAAATGTCTTTGCTTCTATTTGTTTAAAACACAACCTGAAGCAATTAAATAACCTACAATGTAGCTTCTTCCCCGTGATGAAAATTGTGCAGTCCTTTAACCTGCTTCGCTAAGGCCGTGGCTAATGGAATGAACACTCCAATCCCTGTTGAAGGGATTCTGGGAATTTATTATACCTGCTTCATACTTGCTCCGTCTCATTATAAGTGTCACATTAGGAATATTTTTGTCTCAAATTAAATGCAACTTTAGAATATCAAGACAACATTTATTAACTTCTTACAACAATATCCTTATTTAATTAATTGATCAACCTAATTATTCTATGGGAAATGCTAACATGTGCCCTAATGGCACATGTTAAGGAACTCAATATGGAAATTTTGTCTTGGAAATTGTGCGAATTTATTTCATAGAAACTTGAAATTTAATTTTTCTCATCTCAATAAATACTTACTATGTATGGAATCCTTAACATGTACTCGAAGTGCACATGTTAGCATGACCCTTATTCTATTACTAGTTACTACTACTTTCAACCCCTTGATTAATATGGGTATTTTATGCTATACACGATTTTTAACTATAAAATTCAACATAATTAATCATTTTCTTAAGAAGTGTGCATGACCTAAAAAGGCACTTAAAAATTATAACGAGACAGAGGGAGTACCTTGCAAGGGATTCATTAATTTTTCTCTTATTGTAGTATGGTGACTTCTTTCACACACTTAATTGCATTAGATTGTTTGCAAATGAAATTTGCGTCTCTTGTTGATCCACGCAATATCCATTTGACAATTCACTAGCTTAGCAGCATTGCTGATGATATTTCAGTAGCGGTTTTAATTTATTGAATGCTGGAATCTTTCTTTAGAAATTCGATTTTGGATTAGTTATTGAATGGCCGAGTGTTGTAATTGATTAGGAATCTTGTTGGATTGAAATTTCTGGTTTATCTTTATATCTTTATTGTTTAATCAAGGAGATTTATTTTGTGAGGGATGTTTCCTGAAGATTATGTTAAAGATTTGTTCCCTTTTGTAGTATGATTTTTACATTGCTAGGTTTTATCTTCAACATGATATTTCAGTAGTGATTTTAATTAGTGAATGCTGGAATCTTTCTCTAGAAATTTGATTTTGGATTGGTTATTGAATGATTAATTATTGTAATCGATTAGAAATCTTGTTGGAAATTGATTAAATCGGATTTAATGTAAGATATTGTTTTTTTTGAAATTTCCAGTTTATCTTTACTGTTTAACCATGGAGATTAATTCTGCGGGGGATGTTTCCTGAAAATCGTGTTAAGATTTGTTTCCCTTTGTAGTATTTGATTTTTACATTGCTGATGTTTCATCTTTTATCTTTTTTTCCACTTGAAGCCAGTAAGAAGATTGACAAGGGGATTTTTCATCACTCTGGTAGCTCCCATGTCCGACAAATTGGCGGTCTTGGATACTTGGACTGGTTATGCAGATAATATTCTTTCAATTTTTGTCAACTTATATTTCTGGAGAACATCGTACATATGCTGTTACTACTTAGAGCATTTGGCGTTTGGAAAAAGCACATGCATAGAAGAAGAAATGGAGGGTAGATACAGGGGAGGGAATTGTTATAGTATACGCACCTATACGGTAACATAAGAGTTAATCTTTGTGGTGGATTTGAATTGGCAAAAGAAAGGATATATATTATAATATAATGGTTCATACACACTACATCAATTTTTTTGTAACTTACATTGTTGGATCTTACAAAGGACAAAAGAGGGAACGATTCTTGTCCCTTATTCATGTATTATTTTTTACCTTCCGAACAGACAATTATGTTTAAACTGGGCATATCTGAATCCACACTAAACGTTCAATTTGTCCTGCTGCTAATTTGGGTTTCACTTATTTGTGTATCGACAACTCCGGCGTACCTCTCCTTGATTTCCTGTTAAAACTTTGATATTTCCCATTTTGAACATGGATTGAGCAAAAGATCTCCTAAAATCTTCAAATCCAGCAGCAAATTCCTCGGTGATCTCTTTAGTGTCATCACCAAATAGTAATTGTTGATCGATTCCCAGGACAGCTTGATTGCGCAGGATCCTTTTATAGTATGATTCTCTGAAGATGTAATCTTTTCCAGAGTCTGGGTTTAGGTATACCAATGGGTCACTTTGTCCTTTCTTTGTTCTTGGGGGACAAAGTCCCCTCAATGTGTCTAGAAAAGTAGCATCCATGCTTGGGTCTGAGTTTCCAGTACCATTGTAATTATACAGCCTGTCAACAATGTGGCTACAATGTGTTTGGCCCAGTGTGTGTGCTCCTGTGTTGATATGAAACAGATAGTCATTTAGAATATATTGTTAGCATGTAATTTCTACTTGATTGTAATCTTGCCTTACCTAAGAGTGTTGACATATCTAATACGTCCAGTCCCCTTGATTTAAAGTATGCTAGAGATTCCTGCCATGAGATGGATGGTGATGGCAGGTCTACTGATGCAGCATCTGATTTCATGCCATCCTTTCTTCCTGTGAAAACTGGATAACCTGGTGCACCTGCCTGTTGACATTAATTCTCAAATCGGTTACTGTTTTTTTTTTTTTTTTAACTTTTACCCCAACCTTGAGAGAAGATTTTTTTTTGTTTTTTGTTTTTTTTTTAATTTTTTGCGGAGGGGATACTGAAGGAAATTGTAAGTAGACTAGTTGAAAGAATACCATTTTAGCAGCATCCCTAGCTGCGAGATGGAGTATATCAGCGCAAGAGACAATTCCAGGGCATCGTGATTCCAGAACAGTTTTGATCCTGTCAATTAGTACAAATCCTCCAAGCCCCCGGTTTTGTGGTGCTCTTTTTTCTGGATTTGGTCCTTCATCAAGCAGTATTGATGCATCACAACCCTATGCCACGAAACAACGATTTAAGTTTCAGGAGAAAGAAAAACAAAACCTATTCATTTAGAATGGCAAGTTTAAATGGAATCCTATGCTTTAAACCTCATGAACTCTATATACTAAGTTAAATTGAACAACTGAATTTAGATAGAACAACAAGAGTGTTCGAGTTTCAACTGTATATTTTTTAGTTCAACTTGCATATATTTTAGCTTCAAGGGTCTGCTGTTTTTGTAACCTGTCCTTTAGTTGTTCCTAGTCCTACTACCTAAAAGTTTCTTTCAGCCATTATCCTCACAGGATGTCTTTTTCTTAGCTTAAAAAATTGAAAAATGGAGAAAAGAAAAGACCAACTAGTACCAAACTATAAAAGTGGGGACATACATTGACGAAACAGTCGGAGTAAACCAAGCGTAGTAACTTGGCAGTAATGCTTTTGTCTTGATCCCAGTGAATCTTCACTTGGTGCCGGACATACACCTCTGCGTCGCGGCATACATTGTGATAGTAATGCCACTGCAACTTTGGCTTTGGATGAGTTGCTGCTGCTGCTGCCACTCCATGGCACAAGCTCAACACTGCAAAAGCTATTAGTAGTGGGAAAGCCACATACATAAGTCTCCCCATTAGGGCAAAACAACTCTTGCTCTTTGTATAATACTAAGCTTATTGTGTAGGTATAGCACTGGTTAGAAACTTATTGCATCTTGCTGCTTATATAGCAGTACACACTGTCCTCCTAGTTGCAATAACCGACCACACATCATAATGGTGTAATAAAAAATTAAGAAAGAAAACTTGTAGAATAATTGTAGAATAATGGGTTTCAAATGAAGAAAAAGATTTAAAAATCTATAATAATATAATCCATACATTAAGGCACCGTGTGACGGAAGAGTGAGGCATGGAGCTGTTCACATGCACCAATGCACTTTCAACATCCTTCTAAAGACTAAATTACGCTATGACTTGGGTTGTAAGCAACGTGCTTTCCATGTGACCTCTACTTGAATTTGGGGTTTCATTAAATCCTAATGCTCTAGCCACGAGAATGGTTCTTTTTAAAGATCCAATGTTTACCATAAATCAAGAAAATTTAGCGTTTTCTTCTATCTATGTATGTATAAATTTGGTATTGTGAATACAGGGTACTCAGTAACCGACTTAATCTTACTATGTGACATTCTGTGATTATTAATTAATCTACAGTACGGCATGTGCCTTCTGATCCAAGTCTAAATTGTTCATCTAAGGTTTAGTCCGGTGTATTGGATTATATTTACGGTATTTCATCAAGGGATTTGCTAACCAATTTACGGTATCTCATCAAGGGATTTGCTAACCAAGCGTTAAGAAGTGGATAATTGCATCTTCGAATTCGCGTAATAATATATCAAATGTCTTTGCATTTAATTCGTACTTGGAGCCCTTGGTTATACTTTTTTTGTATAATCTAAATAAGTTTTGTGATATTCAGTCTGTACAATCCAGTTTTTTTTTCTTCTTTAAAATACAATCAAAATTTTCTAAACTAGAGATTGCTATTAGAGTAGTATTTGATCAAGATTTTTTTTTTATCCATTATATAGTCTAGTAGTATGCAAAAACATCAGAGTTTCGATAAATTGCTATAAAACCGAGTTATATAGAATTGTGTAAAAGTATATGTGGATGGAGGGTTTCAGAAGGAAGAATTTATTTGTCTATTTCAAGTTGCAGAGACTATAAAAGTTTTTTAAAATCAATTAAGTGTGATTGAAATATTATATGATTATTTATTATGTTGCTTTTTGATTTTGTTTTTCTTTTTTTAAATATCAAATATATTTTAAAATAGGGTCATGCTAACTTGGACCCTAATAACACAAGCTAAGGCGATATAAAAGAAATTGAAAATAAACTTTATATTGATTAGAAACAATTGTTGCCTCAGCTTGGTGGCGTACCATTGCTGCCTTGCGTAGGTAGGCGTGGTTTAGTACTCATGTCAGTAGTTCAGTGGGGAATGAGAAACATATTTATTTTTGGTCGGATTTGTGGGTGGGTGGGGTGTCCTTTAGGGAAAGGTTTAGCAGGTTGTTTGAGTTGCCGGTGGATAAATGGGTGTCGGTGTTTGATTTGTTTCAGTTGGGTTGGGGTGAGAATGGTGAGACTTGGAAGTGGAGGCGGAGTCTGTTTGCGTGGGAAGAGGAGCAAGTGGGGGAACTATGTTTATTACTTCAAAATGTGACTTTGCAGGTTGACAAGGAAGACATATGGATATGGAATTTGGAAAAATCTAATGCTTACACTGTTCGTAGTGCTTACAACTGTCAGACTGCTCAGCTTCCTGCTGTCGTTCCGGTGGATATGAAGATGCTATGGCAAAAGAATGTACCTTTGAAGGTTGTGGTTTTTGCTTGGCGTCTGTTTCGGAATAGACTGCCAACCAGAGATAACTTGTTGCAACGTAATGTTCTTAATTCTGATTCTTGCCTGTGTATTACTAGGTTCGGCTCTCCGGAAACTATTAATCATTTATTTTTACATTGCTCTTACTTTAGTACGGTTTGGAACTATATTCTCTGTTGGATTGGTTTTTCCACCGCCGCCCCGCTAGATGTATCATATCATTTTACTCAATTCTGTTTAGGTGGTGGTGGACCTCAGGTGCGGCTCACTATTTGAATCGCCATTTGGTCTGCTACTGTGTGGGAAATATGGAAAGGAAGAAATAACAGAATTTTCAACGCTAAAGACTGCTCGATACGCGGATTGTGGACAAAATAAAGTCACTTTCTTTCTTGTGGTTGAAGGAGAAATTTGCTCAGTTCTCTCTCAATTACCATAGTTGGTGGCTTAGTCCCCTCGTAATGTTGGGTACCAGATAATTTGTTATTTCTTTCGATTTTATTTTTGTTGTTTTTTCTTTTCCCAGTTTGTAAATATTGTTCAGACTCTTTTGTTTTTCTTTGGCACACCTTGTGTTAGGAAGGACAATTTATGCTGTTAATATATTCCATTTTAGCCTATTCAAAAAAAAAACAATTGTTTTTTAGGCACCTAGGAAAGTTGGACGACACTTAACTACCATTCATAACACTTTTTAAATCGGATGAATAGATTTAAAAAGTGTCATAACCGATCTTAAAAGTATTGAACGATAATTAGTTGTTGTTCGGTGGGTGCCTGAGAACAATCAATATAGATGTCTAAAGAACAACCGTCTTGATTAGATATTTTAAATTTTTAAGATATTAAACGCATAATTTCAAAATTATATTTTTATAGTGGTTTCTTAACATATTTCTATGGTGGTTACTTTAAAACATAGAACCAGCCTTTCAAAATTTTCACCTACAAAACTCCTAAAACCGAGAAGATCTTGCATCGTCATAAAGTTTGTGCGTAATATTTAAACACACATAAAAGGGAAAAAGTAGAAAAAGAAAAAAGAAAAAATTAATATTATATAATTTTATGTGTGTGTCTAAGTAATTTTTTTTCTTTTCGCGATTATGCCCAACCAAATAGTATTTCTCCCAAAAAATAAAAAAAACAATTAAAAACTGTCATCCTTTGTACCAAAAAGGCTACCTTTAATAATTATGCACTTTGTACCAAAATTAAAATAATAATTAAAAAAACTAAAAAGTGTTATCCTTTTTTTTCTATCCTGAATAATACTATAAAATATAAGACTGTCCTGAATAATTTGAAAGTAAAATGCAGCAAACGTTGCCTAAATATTTGATCAAGAATAATAAAACAATCATAACTTCTTTAACCATACTTTACCATGTTTGCTTTGGAGGCAACTTAATTAGTTTTAAAGCTTTTGACTGATTATTTTTAATATGAAAATTGCTTCCAGTTGGATTACAGAGTGTATCACTCATTTGGCTTGTAGATTGGAAAAGTGTTGTGTAAACACGATGTCCAAAATCCAAAAAATTAATTTAAACAGGTAAGTTAGGCTTTATTTTTTTTTAAACAGTGTAATCCTCGTGTAAGCAAAAAGTGTTAAAGGTAGCCTTTTGATACGTGAACGTTGAGATTCATAGAGTAGTTTGTGATGCAGTTGAAATTAGGAGTGTTTACGATGGATTGAACTATCAATTTTGAGATTCCTTTTAAAGTAGGAAATTATATTTTTTTTGAATAAGTTAAAATGGAATATTATATATTAAAGTGAGTTATTCATCTCGCACAAGGTGTGCAGAAGAGAACCACCCAGAAGTTTATCTAGAGTCACATTACTGATACCTCAGCAAATAAGCATGAAATAATAAGAAGAAACAAATCAAGTTACGACAAAACACCCATGCAAGATAAATGGTGTCGTCACTGATCGGTGTAACTGTAGGCGAAAGCAATCATACTAGCCTTTAACTGTTGAAAAGACATCAACTTTATCCTATCTGTTATTTGAAGTAGGAAACTATCTTATCTAATGATTAAAATTATATGCACTTTAAATTGATTTGAATGACTACTTTAAAAATTCAATCAAATCCAATCCAATTAAACATAATTTAAATTGGATTGGTTATAGATTTGATTGAATTTATAATTGTAAAAATGTTTACTAAATATTTACAGTATATTATAAAGTTTATTATAAAGTTATAGTAGAGTAACATGTATGATAAGAAAATATAGCATAAAAATCATTTTTTTATTTTAGAGATATAGCATAAAAATGATAAAAATCAACATTATGGAATACCAACTAATGATTATATTTGAAACAATGAATTCAACTATTAATTATTATAAAAAAAATTAAAAATGAGAGATTAATGTAATATCTCATATTAATGAAATATAAATAAGTATTCAAACTTTCCCTAAAAAAAAGTATTCAAATCTATATGTGCGGTGTGATTTGTTTTTTAGTTGAAAAGGGAATTCAAATTTGAAAATATTCGATCATAGTGGTTTTCACAAAAGAAAATTTAATAATTTTAAATTCTATGTCTTTTACGTGTGTTTGGTACAATTTTTCGTTTTGATTTGGATTGGTTTAAAATATAAACACCCTTATGATCATTTTGTTGATTTTATTTTATACAAGACTACTAAAGACTCATTAAAAAATTAAGAAATTAGTCGAACACTCTCAGACATTCAAATCCAATATCATAACAAAAAAAAGTTTATGGAGCTCATTAGACAGTCTAAAATAGGATAAAGTTATCCAACCAATCAACAAAACAATTTTCCTCCCTCTAAGTATATCGAAATTAGACACACTAATCCGCAATCAAACGGTGGTTGATACATCAACCTAGGAAAACCCCCTCTAAACTTGCATTTATTCGTAACCATATTAATCGAAATTATGGAGCATTTTCCACAATGATTTGTGGAATATGCTCACATAAACCAAGGTAAATTCCTAAAATTCACTTTGAAGGACGTCACACACTCCAATCTTTCTAATGCATCTTTTATCTATCTCCCATGAGTTGCGAAAAAGGTCACCACAGCCTGAATAATTTCCATTTCATTTGCAAGCACCATCACCGTTGAGTTTTATCTAACCTTTAGAGAGTTCATTCCTTCTTCTAAAGATTGTGATGAAGTAGGTGGTTTGGACACAAGTCTATCTCCTAAGCTAGTAAAATTATGTATTGCCAAGAAAATGTTATTTGACGATTGAAAATCATCTTAAAAAATAGCTTTATTTCTCAACGTCCACATGAACCAATCTGTTGTCATGAAAGTTGTCTTCAAATCACATTAAATTTTTACTGAAAGTGAAGGAGACAAAATAATTATCGGCAAAATCACCCCATTCCCACCCACTTGAAAATATTGTGCCAAACAAGACAAGCTATGTCACAAGTACAAAAAAAGATGGTCCTCTCTCTCTAATACCCCCGGTAGCACACAATACACCATTCTCCCACCATCAAGCACCCCGCTTTTAACAAGATTTATGTAATTACTACAGCCTCCAGTTAGTATTATAAGCAAAAATCTACATTTTAGATTCGTTCAATTAATGATGTATATGATGTTTATTATAGACCATTTACATCATTTAATGAATGAATCTAAAATGATAATTTTTGCTTATAATATTAGGAGAGTATAATTGTCAAGCAAACATTTGGACCTTGGGCGGGGCAAAGCTTCCCTAATTAGCTCTCAAAGCTCTTCTCATGGCAGCATTCAACGTATATTCACGAAGATTCTTTAGAAAGTGCCACATACAAAGATTTGACTGAGAAAGTTTCTGAATGATCAATTTCCCAAGTCCATTTTGTTATTACCGGTGCTCACTTGACAATCCCCAATGAGGTCCGTAAAGTTTCCAAATATTTGGTGCTCCCATTCAAAAAAAAAAAATGGCCACTTAAATTTACACCTCTAAGTCTTATGATTGTGGTTGTATCCTTTTTGTTTTATATATGTTTACACTCACTTGTGCTTTGGTAGTGCTTTTAGTAAAATTTGGCTTCCTAAAAAAATGGCATTAAGAGAAGTGTTGTTGCCAAAGATTGAAACTTATGGTACTAACTCCACACCATCAATAAATAAATTATACCCATCGCTAAGAAAAAATTGGACACTAAACACATAAAAGAGGTGTTGTTTGTCACTCCCTCAAACCGCCCATACACATACAGCTAAGAACATTCGAGCTAGTAACATTCCTCGGTTAACCTAGATCTCTAAAAATGGTATAAATATATACTCCTACAATTTTAAATAAAAAATTAACATTGATAGAAAATGGGAAACAAATGTAATATTTTATTTACGTCTAAAACATAATATTTTACTAAAATTTACAACAACAAAAAAAGTAACATCGTTGGACTGAATCAATATTAGACACTCCCGCCTTTTGAATAAGTTATTCTTAGTGATAATCTTATTATAGACAACCTCCATACAAAAATAATAATCTTAGAAAGTATTGAATCTTAACTAGAAAAATAAATAGCAAAGTTACTCAAGCTTAACTAGAAAAATCAATAGCAAAGTCACTCAATCAACTTCGCCTAGCTAGGTAAAATATGTCATGGAAGAAGATTTGGAAAGAAAAATGGAAAAACTATTAATTCATTAATAAAAATATTAGGTTCCGAAAAACAAGAGTAAAAAAACTCTTACAAAAAAGTGAATCATTCAAAAAAAATAAATATAGAGGAACCTACAATATTGAGTACAAGAAGTATTGAAAAAGTAGGAGTAGCACAATGCAAAAACCAAAAAAGCCATTAACTAACAAGGGAAACACAAATGGTGGCCGATCGTCCTATCAGCCACTACCAACTACTAGGAGTCATGCAACCTCCCACTCATAAAAGGAATATGGGTGGCTAGGATTCTTATTAAGGAACTAATTTCCAGAAGAAAATTGTATGCTGTCCACCAGATGCTCCCTAGAGGTGCTTGTTCCACGGAAGATTAGATCATTGTGGGATATTTCGATCATAGAATAATATGTTAAATTAAAGTCAAACCTAACCTAGCTCAGAAGCTCCCCTCCTTAACCCCAGACTAAAACAATAAAGCTACCTAACCTGGCTCCCACGGTTGTTGCATTATATTAATAACTGAAAAATGTGGATCCTTCAAAGTTTTGCTCCAATGATTCATTATAAAAAATAGATAGTACATGTCGTTCAAATTTATCTAGAAGAGAAGTGTTGTCGGAGGGCGTGTCTTCAGATTGTTGTGTGCAAGTGTGAGTTATATGTCCCACATCGGATAGAAAAGTAAATGTTGAACACCTTATAAGTAAGAGGACCCATGAACCCATTGCCTTAAGGTTCTAGGTAAGAGTGTGGTGTCTCTCTCATTTGTGTGGTTGTACTAGCCTCGACGTGGACAGTTCCCTTGACTCCCCTCGTGACCCAACACAGATTGTGTGTGGTGCCCGCGGAAACAAGAGGTGGATGATTATTTGTTTTGTAGATGCAGCTTCGTCGGAAGGTTTGGTATTCCATTTTTAAATGGATCGGAACGGGTATGATTTTATCCGGAAATGTTGTTTTGTAGATGCAGCTTCGTCGGAAGGTTTGGTATTCCATTTTTAAATGGATCGGAACGAGTATGATTTTATCCGGAAATGTTGTTTCCCTCCTTGACTACTTTTCATCCTCATATTTTGTAAAAAAAAGTATTGGAAGGTCTTAACGCTTATTTGACATGCAACAATTCGAAAAAGTTAGGAAGCTCGGGATGAAGTTATTTTTTCTTCTAAGAGTTTCGAGGCGAAAGAGATTGTTGAGGCCATCAAAGTCATCTCTTGGAGGTGGTTTATAGATAGGAAAATAGGAGGTATGCTTGTATTACGAATGATATTCAAACCCTCTTCTTTGTCTAATTTTTTGAAGTAGAGCAATTGTTACCTTACGGGGCGAGTACCCCTTGTACTTTTCCGAAATTGTGGTTTAGTACTCTTTGTACTTTTCTCATTTTCTAATAAATTTTGAAGTTAAAAAAAATAAAAATCAAACCCTTGCATCCTTAGAAGTTTTATTCTCTTTGAGGTTTGAGATTCTTTACGAAGTAATTATTATTCTGTCTGAGACTCCTAACAGGTTCAATGTCAAATGAAAAATGATACATATACACCCTTATTCTTATACACCTTTGTACATCTCATACACTAGGAAGAGAGAAGAGGAAGAGAAAGTGTGCTTGTGTGGGGTCCACATGACCACGTGTCAGATTTTTATATGGGTGTCAATGAGTTTATTGCCACCTAAGAGTGTCTATGTATCATAACTCATGTTAAATTTGAGACACAATCCAATCCTAAGAACTTTCTAAAGATTCAAGGCAAGGACAAAAACCAATATAGGTCTGATTAGGGCATAGGAATTGTGAGATGGATAGACATTGCAAAATATAGACAGTCTATGCATTGACTCTTTTTTTTTTTGAAGAAAAATAATCGTAATAACAAGTCTTGTATATGTTAAATTGTTATGCTATATGAATGAAACCCTAGACCAAAATAATAATTTTTTTTTTAAAACTCGGTATCCGATCCAAGAATCGACTAATCCGAGGGGACCAATCTCACCACCCACTTGCGGGGGCCCCGATTAAAGCCAGAGCAAGCTCTGTATGGACTTAGCCAACTAGAATTGGCACTAGAGGGAATCGAACCTGAGACCTCTGGAGGAGCAAACTCCAAGATCCCAAGCTAACCATTAGACCAACCCCAAATGGGTTACCAAAACAATAATAATGAAAATAAGAAAAGAAAAGATCTCTGATCAATCGTTATTAGTAACATCATAATCATCCACAGCCAGGGCCGGCCCTAGGCATAGGTCGGGGGTGCGACGGCCTAGGGCCCATGCCCGTAGGGGGCCCAAAAAAATAATTTTAAAGGAGGGGTGCATATAGCAAGACTTGGTTTATTGGGGGTATATTTCGCAAATTTCATCAAGAGGCCCAAATTTTGACTACTGATTTGTCAAATAAACGATGATGGGTCGAACTGTTTAGGGCTTGTTTGAAAGAGTTTTGATTTTTAGTTTTTAAATTCTGTTTTTTAAATTAGTTTTAGCAAACTGTTTTGAAGAAGAAACGAACAAAAATTCTGTTTATTCCTCAAAAAAAAAAATTGTTTGGTAATCTCAATTTTAAAAACTGTTTTGGAGAAGTGTGAAGGAAAAAACTAGTTTGGCAAAAGAATTTGACAGGTACTGCGTTATGCAATTCTAAACGAGAATGATTGAGAAAAAATAAGAAAATGTTGCAAGTATTTACAGGATTGCCATTATTGAAAAGTTTCTCTTCTCCGTGTTTTCTGTTTTTTCATTTTAGAGAACTAAAAGCCATGAAAATTGAAAAGCAAAACTACTATTAGCTGTTTTACTTTTTTAGTTTTTAAAACTGATATTTAGCAAACAGTTTTGAAAAATACTTTTGCAAAACTGTATTATCAAACAGGTGTTTTGTTTTGAAATTTTTAAAAACTAAAAAACTGTTTTGTAAAACTGAATCAAACAGACCCTTAATATTTTGGCCCTTTTGTTGAGATTTGCTATATATACTCCCATATTAAACATACATTTCTATATACATCCTCCCTCTAAAGAAATTGTGCTTTTTGTTTCTAATAATGTGGCAAAGAAATTTTTTTGGGCCCTTTGTTCCTAATAATGTGTCACACTAATTATAAAATTATTGGTGATATTTATTATCTAAGAAATTGCGAGAATCTTCATAACAAAACAAACATGATATTTTTTTTATGCCATTATTCTCAAGTGCTAAAATTTTAGTCTCTATTTCTCGGGGGTGCTATAATTTCTGCCAATTTTGCATGTGCTACAATTTTCTACTTTCACAAAAAAAAAAAAAAAAATTGGTTTCTATTGAGTATTTGATTTATTTTAAGATGTTGTCTAAAAAACATTTATCTGATTGTGAAAAGAAAGGAAAAAATGAAATGAAGAGTTAATAAAATCGAGCTAATTTATTTTTTGTAAGGGGCCCTTTTCTCATACCATGCCTAATGCCTGTAAAATGCTAGGAACGGCCCTGTCCACAACAAATCACAATCGCAGCACTAAAATGAAATTTCAAATAAAGTAACTCACAAATCACGTACTCAAATAACATACTACAAACCCTATCTACCGATACTCCACGTCACACTTCAGATCTACATCAGCAAAGCAGCAACTACAAATCCAGCGACGGATCAACCATAGGCTACTCTGAATGAAGCGGCGACACTTTTATGAATCGGTGAACTGGCTGGAGTCTCGTTGCCGAAGATATCATCTAAATCATCGTTGGCGGAGTTGTCATCAAGGACATCATAGATGTCATCAGCCGGTCCTGAGGCAGCGGAGGAGATGGTATGGGAGCCGGTGGGAGAAACAAAAATGAGAAGAGAGTGGCATTTGGTGAATATACCGGTGCCGGAGAGTTTTTTGGCGAGGTTGTTAGAGAGTAGGAAGTGGTGGGGGAGATGGTTGGGAAGCCTGTGGGAGAGACAGGAGAGGGAGAAGTGGCGGTAGGTGAAGGTACCGACGCCGGAGAAGGGGAAGGTGATTGACCGAAAGTGGAAGTGGTGAGAAAACCTATAGGGAAGAAGAAAACAATGTTAGAAGACATGGTTGATATTTGATAATAGTATAATGTTGCTACTGTCAGAAAATCAACATTGCTATGTGCAACGAGGAAAAAACAAGAGAGAAATAGTTGGCTATTTATATTTGAGTGGTGATAGGTGATAAGTGCTCAAAAGTAACATATTTTATGTGTTAATCTAGGCATTTTAGTGACTTGTTCTGCAAGTTATCTAAGGTAAAGCTACCATTTGAGTGTATTTATACCATTTATGCTTAAATGCCTGATTCTACCCAATTTATGCAGGAAATGACAAACAAGGACCAAGAAAGAAGCTCCTGAACAAGGTGTGTTCGCTTAAGCGTGCAGATGGTCGCTTAAGCGTACAAAATGTCGAGAGCAAAGGAAAGTTCGCTCACAAGCACGCTTTATGGTACGCTTAAGCGAAGTTCATCATCTTCAGAGGATAAGGTCCCACGTGGCAGCTTCTCATTAGCCAGTGGAAGATTTTCTAGTTGTTCGCTTAAGCGTGCATATGGTCGCTTACGCGAACGAGCACGAATTTGGCCCATATAAATAGCTCTCTCTTCTCTTTCCAAACACATTATTACATTGTTTTGATATTTTTCTGGTTTTAGAGAGAGATTAAGGTATTTTCTTGAGAGAGAAACACAAAGCAAGGTAGTTAAGAGTAGATTCAACCCAAGATTTGTTGAGACATCATGGATCTAGGCATTGAATCTTCATCTTTTCTTCATCCTTTGCAAAGCTATCATAGACATATGTAGCTACATCTACCCTTGTGGGTTTTGAGG
>Ga0315914_1004675_pt1 | contig 20377 bp, 18 predicted proteins | sample MpolenodulesMG_FD_203920 | JGI IMG/M metagenome (GOLD analysis project Ga0315914, IMG submission 203920) | Medicago polymorpha root nodule microbial communities from Los Angeles, California, United States - elongated nodules | ecosystem: Host-associated > Plants > Roots > Nodule | place: USA... | reverse complement strand
ACTCCCTTTAATTACACCTTATTCCCTCTAAACTCAATTAAATTCTAATTAACTCCCCAATTTTCAAAATAATAATAATTCTCACATTATTTTAATAAATATCATAATAAATCATATAATAAAATATTGCACACCAAAAATCAACACCAATCAACATGATTCATATTAAAATCATATAAAAGACACTAAAATAAATCAAAATAAATAATAACAACTAGGGCGTTACACTTTGCTTGTGAGTGCTTGAGGATAGCGGGAGCTACCTCCGTTATCTGTTTTTGGGAGTCTTAGCTTAGGGCTCTGATTTAGGATGTTGGTCTTTATGTTTATTTTGATGTGGACTATGTTTTTGAGATTTTACTCATATGTTGAGATTGGAGATTTATTTGATGATGTATGTATAATGTTTATGATATGACTATTTGGAGATGTATGTTATTTATCCGCTGCGACGTTTTGAGAAATTTTAGTATGAGGTCACGTTTAGATTGTCGGATATTAAGTAACAGTAATGTCACGTTTATTTATCTTAGGTAGACTATACAAGTAATGAGGTCGTTGGGACATTACTAACCTAATTCGTCTATCCCTCCGATGGCTAACTGCACCTGGTGATTGCACGGTGATCCTTACGTGCGGGGTCTTGCTAATTCAAAGGTAATTGAAACATAAACTTAAATTGGCGCTCAAGTGTTTCCCAAGGCAATGAAGGCCAAGGTGGGAGGTCGGCCCATCTATGAATTTTAGGACACTCATAACACACTCTCTCTCACTTACTTAGTAGTTCTACAGACGGACAACCCTAATCTATGTCTACCTTACTAAGGGTTTAGGAGAATGATTCTATTAGACTACAAATTATTTCCTTTACCTAGGCCCTTTTTTCCTTAATTACTAACCTGTTACATCCTAGGTTCAGCAGAGTTACTACTTAGTCTTACTTATGTCACCTCCTAAGTACTTACTACTAGGGTCAACTCTCTTTTCGGTATCTTTCGCTAATTACTAATCAATTACTTCCTAAATAGATAGTTACGAGTATAAGGATATAAATATCAAGATATAAGCATCCAGATAGTGATAGCAATGTTAGAAATCTAGGGTTGCACTTATCACAGAAATAAACTAAGGAATTTCCTAATAAAACTTAATAGCGAACAAAAAATTTATAAAATATAAACTACCTGAAATTAAATAAATATCCAACAAAAATAAACAGAGGCTCATCTTAGAACTCTTGAATTGCCACAGTTCTGAACGAAAAATTTCCACAGTTCTGAACGACAAATTTTGAATGAGGAAGGCTGGTATTTATATGGGAGATTTCTAATTGAGTTTGGGCTAAAAACGCAGGCTAAACCCACAAAAACAAATAAAATTACGCCTGCGCCCCTCGCATGCGCATATAGCATGCCCTAGGCGCATATAGTGAAAATTTGCATATGCCCTAGTCGCATGATATATGCCCTAAGCACATATAACAGCTTTTCCATGCCCTAGGCATATGGCATATGCCCTAGGCGCATGACATTGCCTTCTTGGGCCCAATTTCTCTAATTTTCGTCGTTTTTAGGTCTTCGTCTTCAAGTGACTTGTCTCGGAACATGGAAACAAAATTCCTCCCTATGTAAAGTCTCATGAGGCCTCTTGAATCTTCATTCTTGGTCTCCCCAAAGTCTTGAAAATTCTTCAGATGTTCTTGATTTGCCGATTTGCATGACTTCTTCGTGAGTTACTTCAAAAACCCCCTAAAATTGTTATGTTTCGGGAAAACTAGAATTACAGACTCAAATATAGAAAACATTACAAATGTCTTGAAATCATCTGCAATCGTTCTAATACTCCTTCTTTTTGCTGCTTAAACCTACTGAAAATGACTAAAAAACATGCTAAGAATAACGTAAGATGACTTGTCATCAATGAGGCACAGAACATGGTTGGAATTTCTTAAGAATTATGATTTTCAGTTAAGTTATTATCCAGGAAAGGCGAATGTTGTGGCGGACGTCTTGAGTATGAAGTCGTTGCATATGTCTTCTTTGATGGTGAAATAGTTGGAGTTGATCGAGCAGTTTCGGGATTTAAGTTTGCTGAGTGAATTGACTCTAAGTGGTTTGAAGTTGGGAATGTTGAAGTTGACAAGTAACATTTTGGAAGAGATCAAGGAAGGGCAAATGGTGGATTTGGAACTTGTGGATCGTTTAGTGTTGGTTAATCACAGTAAAAGAGTGGACTTCAAAGTGGATGACAATGGTGTTTTGATGTTTCGTGATCGAGTTTGTGTATCAGGTGTACTTGAGCTTAAGAAACGGAATTTGGAAGAAGGTCACAGGAGCAGTCTAAGTTTTCATCCAAGAGCGACAAACATGTATCAGGATTTGAAAAGGTTGTTTTGGTGGCCATGAATGAAGAATGATATAGCTAAGTTTGTGTATGCTTGTTTGATTTGTCAGAAGTCTAAGATTGAACAATAGAAGCCATCGGATTTGATTCAACCATATGTGTTTAAATTGGTGAAATCTTTAATGATGATGAATTCCTTGCTTATACACTCGAAATGATGATTGCGATTAGTTCAATTAATTATATGAGAGCATATGGAATTATTGTCCGTTAATGACGAATATGTGTATTTGAATTTGTGAAAGGTGATGATATGTTATTTGACAAGGTGAAATGAAATAATTGATTATGTGCTAATATGCTTAATTGAAATTGTAAGATTATTGGTGAGTTTAGTTGTTGATGATGTGATGACCCCTTGATGTGAAATTTGTGAATAGTTGTGTTACAATTGAGTTGAAGATAATATTTACATGATGCTAGTATTCTAGGATGATGAGTATGTTTATGCATTAGTGAGAGATGAAATCCTTTAATGTTATTCATTTGATTATAATTGATTGTGCGATCGGTATCTAACCCTTAGTGATCGTTTGGTTGACCACTGCGTCATTTCTTTTAATGGCGTAGGTGATTTGCAGGATTGAGGAGATTGTTTTCTTTTGATGCTTGAGGACTAGCATCGATGCTTCCTCGTTTATGTTTAGAGTCTAGTTAGGATCTGATGTAGGAGTGTCGACCTTGAGGCCCTTTTTATGTTGATACCATTGATGGCTTATGTCAGTTATATGATGAGGATAATTGTATCTTGGTGATGTATTTTTGTGGAGTGACACATGACATGTTGAGGGTTATTCTTTGTTTTAACTAAATTTTTATGTTGTTAATTTTCCGCTGCGTGCATTTTGAAAAAAAATAGACTATGCATGTTTTGATAAATATGTAGATGTGGGTTCTAAACTCTCTTGATTTTTCTGCATGATTATTGATTTTGGGGTTTAGAGTGTTACAAAGTGGTATCAGAGCCATGTCGGTCTAGTCCGGACAAATACTGGGTGACTATTCCTGTTGTATGTGAATGGTATAATGATACCTTCGGTACTTGTTCTGTTGTTCTTATATGTTGGTTGTTTTTCCCATTGTATGCGACATGTATGGAAGTACAGTTGATACTTGTTTTGTTTGTTTAGGTGGGTATGAGTGAAGTGGGGGAGAAGCAACATGCTTCAATTATGGTGGAACAGGACAAGTAGAGGTATCTTTAGATGGAGAAACTCAGTCGGTTGTGGTTATGGTTTGTGTTAAGTATCCTGTTAATTTTGGAAATGTGGATTTTGAATAGGATTTGGTGTGTTTGCCTTTGGCTCATATGGATGTGATTTTTGGTATGGATTGGATGTTGTCTTTTGGAGTTAACATCAATTGCTTAACCAAAAGCGTGACATTCTCTAAGCGGGTGGATCGGGTAGGAGAGAAGTTTTTAACCGTGGAGCAAGTGAAGAATTCTTTGGATAGTGAAACTTGCGTGTTTATGATGTTTGCTTCTTTGAATGAATGTGTTGAGGAGGAAGTTGGCGATTTGCCGGTAGTGCGAGAGTTTCCATAAGTTTTTCCGGATGACATTACCGACTTACCGGCGGAGAGAGAGGTGGAGTTTACAATTTATTTGGGACCAGGAACAAGTCCTATTTCGACGGCACATTATCAGATGTCCGCATCAGAATTGGTCGAGCTAAAGAAGCAGTTGGATGAGTTGTTGGAGAAGCAGTTTATCAGGCCGAGTGTTTCGTCGTGGGGAGCACTAGTGTTGTTGGTTAAGAAGAATAACGACAATATGAGGTTGTGTGTGGATTATCGGCAGTGGAATAAGGTGACGATAAAGAATCGGTATCCTCTCTCGAAGATTGATGATCTGATGGATGGTAAGTGCGGAAGTATTTCGTAAGAATGATTTGAGATCCGGATATCACAATATACGAGTGAAGGCGGAATATATTTCCAAGATTGCATTTCGAACGAGATATGGAAACTATGAATATTCTGTGATGCCATTTGGTGTGACTAATGCACCGGGTGTCTTCATGGAATATATGAATACAATCTTCCATCCTTATTTGGATCAATTTGTGGTGGTGTTTATAGATGATATCCTGGTGTATTCGAAGTAAGAAACAGAGCATGCTAAGTATCTGAGGGTTGTGTTGCACATTTTAAAAGAGAAGAAGTTGTATGCTAAGTTGTCGTAGTGTGTGTTTTGGTTGCGTGAAGTGAGCTTCCTTGGTCATGTGCTTTCGAGAGGTGGAATAGCGGTGGATCCGTCGAAGGTTGATGCAGTGTTTGGCGGGTTAGGATTCTTCGAATCCCATAAGTTTTTAGCGCTTCTCTCCTTCTAGTCTTCCTCGTCACGTGTCGGCGCATGTTGTTCAGCAACAAACCCCAACAGAGGGTTTGCATCGCTCATAGTCACTTCGAAGAAAGCTGTGTTGTTGATGTGAATCGCTCAATTAGTCTCAATAATCGCATTTTTCTTTTCTGTATCTCGCAATCGCGTTTTTCTATTCTGTATCTCGCAATCTCGGTTTTCTGTAATCGTAATCGCGTTTTGATGATGTATCAGATTAGGCAAGTGTACCAACTCGTTTAGCAAGTAATAAAGTGTAAGTAGAGTATCAGATCCACAGGGATTGTCGTTTCGTCCAAACAATTCACGTTACTTATTTTATAAGTTGACAATATAAAAGATAAAGGTTTATAAAGGTTGAAATTTTTATATGTTTGCAACAGAGCAGTTTACCTGTTTTTGGTTGAAGAAAAGTAAGCAGCAGTTAGGATTCTTCGAATCCCCTCTGTTTATATTGTTGGATATTAAATAACATTAATGTCGCGTATCTATCTTAGGTAGACTAAACAAGTGATGAGGTTGTTGGGACGTGACTAACCTAGAAGGTTGGAAGCTGCACCTGCTTATCACACGGTGATCCTTACGTGTGGGCTTTATAAATCTTGGTTAACTAGGTCTATCCCTCCTAAGTCTGGTTGCATCTGCTGATCGCACAGTGATCCTTATGTGCGGGGTCTTACCATCTCTAAGGTAATTGAAAGCATAAACTTAAATTGGCTTTCCAGTTTTCCCAAGGCAATGAAGGCCAAGATTCCATTAGGTCTTCCCATCTATGAATCTTAGGACACTCATAACACACTCTCTCTCACTTACTTAGTAGTTCTACAAACAAGCAGCCCTAATCTACGTCTACCTTACTAAGGGTTTAAGAGAATGGTTCTACCTAGGTTTAGTCCCCAGAGTTGCCTATTTCCTTAATTACTAACCAATTACATCCTAGGCTTAACAGAGTTACTACTCAGTTTTAGTAATGTCACCTCTTAAGTACTTATTACTAGGGTCAACTCTCTTTCGGTATCTTTCGCTAGTTACAAACTAATTACTTACTAGACAGATAGTTCATAGTATAATGCTATAAATATCAAGATATAAGCAACAAAACAGTATTAACAATATTAAATAAATAATCTAAGTACCTAGTCTAGGGTTACGCTCCTTTGAAATAAATAATTCCCAAATAAAACTAAATAGCGAATAAAAGATAAATAATATAAAACGACATTAAAGTAAATAAATATCCAACAAAAGTAAACAGAGGTTCATCTTAGAACTCTAACCTAAAAAGATTTAGTTGCACATGGTAACTAAAAACAAATTACTAAAGATAAAAACATACCCTAGAAAATCAAGGAGAAGATATAAAATCTCCTTAAGCTCCAAAGTTGCCTTCCTCTTGAACTGCCACAGATCTGAATGAGAAATTTTGAATGAAGAAAGCTAATATTTATAGTGGAGATTTCTAACTAGGTTTAGGCTAAAAACGCGGGCTAAACCCACAAAAACGAATAAAATTAGGCTTGGGCCCCTCACATTTAAGATGTTCGGGGCGCATATAGCATGCCCTAGGCGCATCTAGTGCAATTTTGCAGATGCCCTAGGCGCATGTAGAAATTTTGCCATGCCCTTGGCGCATATAGAAATTTTACCATGCCATAGGCGCATCACATATGCTCTAGGCGCATAGCTTCCCTTATTTGGCCCAGTTTATCTGATTTTCGTCGTTTTTAGGTCTTCATCTTCAAATAACTTTTCTCAGAACTTGGGAACAGAATTCCTCTCATTGTAAAAGTCTTATGAGGCCTCTTGAATCTTCATTCTTGGTCTTCACAAATCTTCAGACGTTCTTCATTTGCCGATTTGCATGATTTCTTCGTGGATTACTTCAAAAACCTCCTAAAATTGCTATGTTTTGCGAAAACTAGAGTTACAGACTCAAATATAGAATACATTACAAAAGTCCCGAAATCATAGGCAATTGTTCTAATACTCCTCTATTTAGCTGTTAAAACCTATTGAAAATGACTGAAAAACATGCTAAGAATAACATAAGATGATCTGTCATCACGTTTTCGATTTCAAGCACTTGTATGCAGGAATGATTTCGATTACTATGATGCATTCTTCGCAATATTTTGTGAAATGTTATTTCGTACAATCGAATTCTACATAAATAAGGTTATTTAGTTATTTTAAATCTCAATGTAACTAGATATCAATTTCGGGATTCTCTCAAAAAAATCAATTTCAGGATATTTAGTTATTTAAAATGATTGGAGATCTCTACATACATAATAATAAAGCAAGCTTAGTATTAGGACAATTGTGACATTTGTCATTCTATGATAGTTCCTTCCAACATACTTTTCGTAAATAATTTCTAAAAGAGGAAACTGTTAGCTTAAAAGAGGAGTATTTGTTAATTTTATTATTTCCTTAAATTTAATTTCTTTAATCGTATCATATGGACAAAACAATAATGGCCGCTGCAATTTTTCTAAAGACCATTAATGTAGTGTTGATTTCTCTCACCTTTCATTGGCTTAATATATTGTTTTTTATCGCCCCACTTAATGTATTATTTTTTTAATTTCCTCCTTTTGTTTTTTCAATGTGATCTTTCACTTTCCTTTTACCTTTCTCCTTGAAAACGTTTAAGAGGCTTTTACTATTGTTTCTTTCAAAACACGTAGCATTGTAGGATCATTGCATTCTTCCTACAAGAGCACCTTATTTCCACACACAAAATTAACGCAGCCACAACTTCGATCCTTTTTTTACTTCAATCTACCTATTCAAGCCACCAATTCATATCTTTTATTCAACTTATTTCTCTTTTTTTTCCTGTTATGATGCATGCAGAAATCGCCACATTCTCCTCCTCCTTCCTCTATGCAGAAATCACCACAAGATCCGTCACATGTATGCAGGTTTTACAATCTACTTCATTTCACTTCCGTTTTGCATCACCCTTGCCTAATGCTTCGTCTAATCAAATGTTAGCATGAGATTCTTAATGTGTGTGTGTGTGTGTTTTATCTTCTTTTCTAATTTGGCATATTTTTCAGTTGCTTCTCCTTTTCTATTTCCTTTTGTTCTCATATTTTTGAAAGATAATTGGTTCTTTTTTCAAGTAAGGTTGATGTTATAATTTTCTACCACAGCTTGGAGGTCAGACTTCTTTGTGACTTCTATTAATCGATAAATGATGGCAAGTATTGCAAAAGTGATTTCTAGAGAAGGCATATATTCTATAAAGATTGATAGAGAAAAGTCGTTTTACATATAAGCAATTTAATTTTTCTTACTACTTTGCACTCTTCTTCATTCCTTCTATTGAATTTTGTCTCAACTTTATTATTGTCTCCTCTTCATTGTTGCAATTTGATGTTTCCAATTTTTTTTTCTTTTTTATATTTCCTTTGTAGGTTTTGACAATAGTACTCGATTTAGTGGAAGTGGAAGAATGTTATCGAAGTACACTCTTTAGTCTTCTTCCCCGCAGTGAAACCAAGAAAAACTTATTCAACGAGTTAATTATTTTATTTTATTTTATTTGACCATTTACATGTACACAATTTTCTCTTCGTGTTTTAAAATTTGTCATTTTTTTTTTTTAGGGAAAAATTTGTCATTGTTGTTTTGTACTTAAATGCAAACATAGATGATCCAACAATCGATGATCTTATTGAAATTTGAATTATTGAGATGTGTAGAAGCATGTACAAGATCATTAAAAAAATACAATAGAATGGCTAGAAAAGATGCCCATGATGTTTGAACATATGGAAGATGCACATCATTCCAAATATTCATTGTTTTGGTTTTGACATGTACTCTAATTTGTTAGTGTCATATTTTGGCTTCGAAAGTTTCTTCAATTGTACTTTTAGTTGTTGGATATTTGTATTGATTGCATTATTGCTAAAACAAATATCAAAGATTGTAATGTTGGAAACTATGTTCCAACATATTTATGTCATTTCTACGAGATGTTGGATATGATGTTCCAACATCCTGACACGGTTCAGTGTGCCTTGTTTAATGCATGTTTGTACGCGCGCTTTATCATATTAAGGAGTCCACGTCCTCATATCTTGCTAACCAAACAACGCGCATATTTGTTCAGAACCACTTGTGTTTTATTCCTAAAGGAGTAACAATATTTTACGGAATCTTTGGATATGTTTGGTAGTTCCTAAAGATGTTCCTACCGTTTAGGACTTTCCATATTTGTTATTTATTCTTGTTATGTAGATCAGCTGAACGGTCTACTTTGTTCTGAAACCCAACAAGGTTAATGATCCCATATTGTTTAAGTATAAAATGAAGACTTCAAGACCTAATTCATTATTCAAGTCGTCATTCTAAAATAATAGCTTTTAGGGTTTTGAGTCGTGTTCTTGGTGTGTTCTTCTCTTGTATCGTTTTGATGCTAGTCTAGGTCTGTTTGTTATTTGTGAGTCTTTCTTGTATTACCTTGATCCATATTAAAGCCTGTTTATTGAGTTGTAACTTGTGTGCCACACCAAAACTTTGAAGCAAAGTTGTAGTTTGTGTTTGAAGGTAACTTCATCATTTTGTGTTTAAATCTGATAATTACAGGGGCTGTGATTGATTATAGGATAGTGAGATGGGATCTCAGATCCTAGGTCTTAAGTTGTTTTGTTGAGAACTTTAGAATAACGACTACACTAGTTGATTTCCTTCCTGACTTGGTAGCCCCCAGAGTAGGTGTGTTTGTCACCGAACTGTGTCAATAAACTCACTGTGCATTTTACTTTCTGGTCATTTATTTCCTCGCGTATTATTTGTTTATTTGCATGATGTTGGAATATTAAACTCAACATTAAACTCAACATCCGACGGTGTTGGAACATCGCATAGAACATCTTAATACTAGTATACTAGAATTTCACTGGCTACATAAATTTGCTAGGTAGAGTTTTTGCTTCGGTACTACTACAAGGTTGTAGCTTTCTAAACATTTGTTTTTTTACAAAACTTTCTATACATTCTTACATCGTATTCATTATTATAAATTGTTACGAATTATGATAAACAAATATAAATCCAATGCCTAGATAAATATGATACACAAGCAATAAACAAAATTGTAGTTCTTTTTCAAAAGAAATCAAAACTGTAATACGTGTTGTTGATGATCTTTGTAATATGTTATTTTATTTTAAGTCACAGTGTCGAGTGTTGTTTTCAACTATTGATGAATATTTAAATTATAGAATAAAAAAATATAACATTATTATGAGAAATCTACTATACTTTCAAATATCACACACTTTTTTCATATTATTTTTTATATCAATATCTTTTAGAATTTTTTAAACAAATATCTACTGTGTTTCGTGTTAATAGCATTACTTTAAAAAAAAAAATTAATGTGACCTTACATCAAATTCATACAAAGTATTCTTATACTCTTAATACTCTTTAAAATAAATTTTATCCGTGTGTTGCACGGGTATACACGCTAGTAAACATGTAGTACAAGGTTAAACATTTATTTTCATTAGCATTCGAGAGTGGAGATAATTATATATTATGACAAATATGAATGTTGAGTTTTTTTTCTTTCTTTTCTGCGATATATAAAAAGTAAAACATGTAAACTCTAAAAGATAAAATGGAGAAATGACCAAACAAAAATGTAGATTAAGAGAATCAATTGTATTATTTGAACTTCAAAATGCAAGTATTGCATATATATCAATAGAAGAAACATCATGGTCCCCAAGAAGCCTTTTTCTCGAAATGGTAATTGTTCAAACTCTTAAAAAGTCCATCTGGCCTTATCGTCCAATAAAGTTTAGTACCTGACGATAAGTCAGTTTTGGGATCAAATTCAGTGATATCGGCCTTTAAAGTTTCATTCCATTCAGCATGACATAACGCAGCCTTGTCAAGGTAAGCAGACGTAAGAGCAGTTTTTTGTGGCGGTAATGTAAAGGCTTCCATTGTACAATTGAATTTTAAAATTGGAGTGGTAGTAGGCATTAAACTTTTGAAGATAATTCTCATTTGATAAGGCATACGTTCATCGGCAGTTGAGGCATTAATGAGAACAAATACAAAAAGAAGAAAAAAGGTAACATAGGGTGACATTTTGAAGTTGATGCAAATATACACTATATGATGCTAATGTACACGCACATATTTATAATCCAAATGAAACAAGTATAATGTTTTTACTTTCATTAAAAGTATAACAACTTTGACTAGAACCTTTAAAAAAAATGGTATTTTTTATTAAATAAAAAAAGCATTTTGACTAGGAGTATATCAAACAAAAATATATTTTGACAAGAAGTATATTAAACAAATTAATAAGGTTTCATTAATATGAACTTTTGACTAGAATTATATGGAAAAATTGTTTAGAAATTTGACTAGAATTATTTAATTTTTTATTAAAACAATTAATTTTTTTTTGACAAAATAATTAAATTTGTTTATATATTAAAAAGAGCGTGTAAACACATATATGAGGTAAATAAATTTTCCGTCCATGTGGAATTAGGAACATTCATTTTTTTTCGTTCTCATAAAAAAAAGTGTTGTTTTTTCCTTACTGAAGACGTGGGTCACACGCAGTTTTCGATGGAAGAAGTGCTGATTGTGGCAATTATCCTTTTTAAGTCGTTTTACTATGTATAAATGGTAGTTTTCATATGGAAAATAGGTCGGAAAATCACTTATAGAATTCTAGCACTCGAAGTACCAGCGTCTAGAGAAAAGAGTCATACAAAATGTATGTAATCTGATTTGTCGAACCACCTTTACGTTAATGCAATGCAATTTACTTTTTCTATAAGTTACTGCATTTTAAACTTTTAATGTCTTTTACTTTCATTTCCTTTATTTTTTTCTGTCGAAAGACACTACACAAATTCGTCTTCTTCATAAAGCAACCTATGAATCTGACGAACATTCACTGACTTTCTGGAAAAACATTGCACAACATATCATAGGATTTCTAGTTTGATCCTACTTGTAATAACCAACCAGTCCTTCTTGTTTACCAAAAACACCGGTAAACAAATTGGCACGCCCAGTGGGACTCTGCTTGTGCAAATTTTTGGAAGTAACTTCCATAACTTTTCAAATAATTTTTTTATTTTTCTTGTGAAAACTGTTTTCTGGAAATATATTACTATTTTTAGTAAACTTTTTCTAGAAATACTTTTGTTTGTGCATGCATTTAAGAAGTAGTAAAGCTTTGAAAACAATGACTAGATCCACCAATAGTGGTACTTCTGCATCATCACAGTCATTTTCACAAGAACAATCTATACAGGCATCTGCCCCTACAGTGGGTGCTAGTGTATGAGCAGCCATGGGGGCAACCATGGCTATACCAGTTTCGACGAAAATGGGAGTAACCGCTCCCACAACCATTCGGACAACTTTCCGCTGCACTGACACAACCAGAAATAGGAACATTTATACCTCCATTTACTGCTGATCTACCCGTGTCTTCTAATATTCCTGCCTCTCCTTACCCTCAAGTTAGGGCTAAACTTTATGATATGTTCATAACCATGCATAACCTCTCTATGGAACAACCATATGGTATGCCAACTTCTCTTATGGAAAATTTTCATAACAATGCATCTGCATTTGCAGATCATGCAAATCCATTCACATCATTAATACACATAGTCCTTCAAGTTCTAGCATTTTTGGCATAAATGTTCCACCAGCCTTAACTATAGAATCTATGATGTCCTTAAGGCAGAAAATGGATGAGAGCAACCATGAGATGGTTAATCTGTTAACACAACAAATTGGTACGATGTTTAATCCTTTGATTCAAAGCACAAACCAGAGTTACCAAGCCTTAGCCACTTAAATGGGAAGAATTGCAGATTTCTCTTCTCCCCCACAAACTGTTCATCAACAGATTCCTCAAATCCAAAATATCGCACAAAACCAAAATCCTCAACCTCTGCAAGTTGTTGAACCTATGGTTCAAATACAACAGCATGTGCCTCAACCCCAACCTATTGAACCAATAACTCAGGCACAACCATGAGTGTTTTGTTGGAACAAAATGTGTTTCACATACACTACCCTTAGAGTTTTGATGATAACAAGGTATTAAAAATTGTCAATTGGATATGCTAATATTTGTTCAAGTGTATAGGACCATAGTCAAATTTTTGATATCTTATGAGGTTCTGAAAGAAAAAAAGAAAGCAAAGGAATCAACAAAAAGGAAGCTTGAAGCATCTGAAGAAAAGTGCATCTGAAGTATAAGTGCTACTGAAGTGATGACGTCATCAGAAGCAAGTTTGTCAGAAGCAAGATCACCAGAAACTAAAGTTCATCAGGAGATGAGAGACTTAAAGCTTCAAAGGTTGTTCAATGGATTTAATCTCATCTAAGCATTGCAGAAGACTGGTTCTGGTGTTCCAAACATTCAACAACAAGTTCAGGACTTAGATGCTGATAAGGTCCTGAACAAAAGGTCCTGAACCATATGAGCCATTATATCCATCTGTTCTTGAGAGAATAGGTGAGATGTCTCAGATGAGAGTAGATGTTTGTGCAAGACTACCTGCTGATCATCCACTTCAACCACCTATGATTGAATGTCTTCAATCAATTCCTGCTGATGCAGAGGGTGTTGATGAACCAGCAGGGTCAGAGTCTGCAAACATCTCTACATCATCACATTCTTCCCAATCACCTGTTATTAAACCCCTAAACTTTGCACCTACTGATGCAGAGGTTGTAGGTGAACAAGTAGATTCTGAGTCTGCAAACATAGATGAATCATCTGCACCTCAACCAAAATCACCTACCAAAAGTTCAGAACCATCTGTCTTAGAGAATCTGGTTAATCACTACTCAGGTGAATTACCATGTGTTGAATCTAATCTAGAGAAAGCCTCTGAAGTAGCTTCTAGTGAAGTTACTTCAGAAAGCCCCCAACAACAAGCACCAAACGTACAAATGGCCTCAACTATATTTTCAGATATCCCTGTTCCTGAACATATTGAGTCTCTATCTTCTTTTGAACAAATCAGTGAACCAGAAGTTTCTGATATGGAAGTTGAGCAATCTAACTCATCTTCCACTAAGATCTTAACTGCTGCTCCTGATGAACCTTCAGAGACCAATACTCCAACTGCTACCTCCACAAATATCCCTGAAACTTCAAACTTAGCCATTCAACCTTGTGCTCCAGCCAAAACAAATGTACCTTCTCCGCCCACACTGTTTCTAGATTCTACTATTTTAGCAGATGTGTATGAGAATATATTTCAGGAGCTGAACAAGCTGGTTCAAGCAAGAAATGATCTGATTCATGAAGACAGCTATGAGAAGCAGTGGAAGAGATTGAAAGAGAGAGTAGACTTTGTCTTGAGTGAACTTCAGAGAACATGTCTTGATGCTCAAGACTCTTCTCAAAACAAGCTTCAAGATTCGCTGAAAGGGGTTGACTACAATTTGCAAGAAGTGAAAGTTCTAAGAACTTGGTTGCAAACTCCTCTGTGCTTAAGAGAAAGAAATGCTACTGATTTCATTCCAACAGGTATACACCCAAGAGAGCTGAACATCAACTGGTTGTCAAAGTTGAATGTTAATCCAGTTTCTACAGAACTAGCCTTGCTGCAAAGGAATGCTGAGTTAGAAAGTGAAAATAAGAAACTGAAGAAGGAACTTCTTAATCAGAAATTGCTGTTGTTTGAGTACAAGGCAGCTTCATAAGCTAAGCATGAAGAAGCCAGAATTAGAGAAGAAAACTTGATTAAGAGCAATAATGAGTTCAAGGAAGAAATGACAAAGCAATCTGAGCTTACAAACAAGTTACTTCAAGAGTTACTTCAGAAACAAGCCAACCCTTAGTTGCACACCTTATTTTTTTTAGCTTGTTTAATTTTTCTCTTAAATTTCCTTATTTAACTAATTCTGAATCATTTTTTTTGCTTCTGATTTAATTTTGCATCTGATCTAATTTTTGCTTCTGAACAAGTTTTTGCGCTACTGATCAATTATCATGCTTCTGAACTAATGTTTATATAGAATTTTTCTCACTATTTCATTAGAAAGAAGTTAGATATTAAACACTTGGGAGATATGACTCAGTTGTTTGATAGAGTTCGACAAGTCGAATGATTGTGAGGTTAATGTTGATGAATTAAAACTTGGGTTTCCTTATACATGCAAAGTGTTGAGACCATCTGATGGGAAAAATCATGTCGAAACAAAAAATGATAAATATGTTCCTAAAATCTATACGTTTGATGTGACACAATGTGATGAGATTTTTGATCTCTTAGTTGCGGATGGTCAAGTGGTAGTGCCTAATGGATTAAAAATCCCACCACTAGAGCAATGTAAAAAGAGAGGGTTTTGTAAATATCATAATTTCTTGGGACATAATATCTCACATTGTGTACTTTTCAGGGATTTCGTTCAAAAAGCTCTAAATGAAGGCAGGCTGAAATTTGGAGATAAAACAAATGCAAGTGGATGTTGATCCTCTAAAAGTTGTCAATGCAATGTACACTGAAGTTGCAGATTGCAATGTGGTGGAGGCCATTGTTGATGCTATCGAAAAGCTGACTATTGAAGCAAAATTTGATGTTGTTGAATGTCAGATGGTTGAAGTTTCTGGAGGCCCCAAAAGTGTTGATGAAGTCATTTCAGAGTCTCAATTTGATGAGAAGGTGAATGTGTCTTACCATATGGCTGAAGAGGAACTGATTGATTTCCTCAACCGTTGCAAGTTGAAGAACTTTGAGGTTATGCTATGCCCCAGATGTAGTTCTGTGTTCGACAAAGAGGCTACTAAAAGCCTTGAGGGTTTTATTCCAAAATCAAAGAAAAGAGGAAATGGTCTGCTGATCATAGACCAAACTTTTCTTTTACCAGTAGTTACATTCCTTTCATCAATAACTCTTCGACCACTAATTATGTTAATAAGAATGGTCAAGTGAAAACTTTCGTGCCTCATCCTAAGGCTCATGTTCAAAGGTGGGTTCATTCAACCAAAAAAAATTCATTATGGGAAGAATAATGTGATGAAAGGAAGCACCAACACCACTGTTACCAAAAAAGTTGTTGATACAAAAATTCCAAACGAGTCAAAGAAACACGTTTACAATAACAATTACAAAGGAAAAAATCCCATGACAAGGACTTAGTGGAGGAGGTATCAAAGATCCAAATAGAATGTTGCTGCAAATTTTGATGACAAAGTTGTGGACCCAAAAGGAAAACAAAAAGTGGTCGAAATAGTTAAAAGACTAGTGCAAGAAAAGTTATATCTTCCTCATGTGGAAGAGAATCCTGCTGGAGATGATGAAATGGATTCAGATTTCATGGATTTAGAACCTGACTTTGACATCATATGCAAAGTGCTTTCCATTTTGCCTGCTGTTAGCAGGTATTTTCCCCAACCTCATTTAATGAGGTCAACATTAGTTGACTTTTACTCTTGGAGGAATTGAAGCATTTCCTCAATTAAAGGAGTTTCGATGAGATGTTGGACTTAGCATAAAAAGTCTCGAAGCCTTGAAGTTCGACAAGATATGAGTCAAGAAGCAAAACCATCAAAGTCAAGCAACTACCTTTAAAGAGGGAAGATTCTTATTTCAAAAGAGAAGCGATTTCCTCAAAGGAGAACGTGGGAGACAAGCAGTTGTCTACATGGAAGGAGTACTAATCATGAGATTAGTTTCTTTCCAAGTTATTTCTTATGTATAAATAGTAGTTTTCCATAGGGAAAACAGGTAGCGAATCACCTATACCGAATTCTAAAACACTTAAAGCACCGATGCGAGAGAAAAGAGTCATAAAGAATGTATGTAAAGGATTTATCGAACCACCTTTATTTTTAATGCATTGTATTTTACTTTTCTTTTAAGTTTCTGCAATTTAAACTTAATGCATTTACTTTGCCTATAAAACATTTTTCTATCGAAAGACGCCACACGGTCTCGTCCCGTTCGTTAAGTAACCTATGAACTCGATGAACGCACGAAAACAAAATGCACAATATGTCCTAGGATCTCTGGTTTAGTCCTGCTCGTAATAATCAAAACCAGCCCATATTGTTTACCAAATTGGCATGCCCAGTGGGACATTGTTTGTGCATCGTTTTCAAAAACTTTTTCAAACCCTTGGGAAGAAATTTCCATTGTATTTTTAAAACTTTGGAAAGAAATTTCCATTGTAGTCTCTTTCAAAAACCTTGAAAAGAAATTTCCATTGTACTTTTTAAAAACCTTCTTCAAAACCTTTGGAAGAAAATTCCATTGTGCATTTTTCAAATAGAAAACCATTGGAAGAGATTGTCATAATCTTCCAAAAAATTCAAAACTTTTTCTACAAAAAACCTTTTTTTTCTAAAAACACTTCTTGTGGAAACAGTTACTCTGAAGATTAGCAACTATTTTCTGTTGAACTTTTTTCTACGGAAGAATTCGCATTTTTGTGCATGCATTTAAGAAGTCGTAAAGCCTTGAAAACAATGACTAAATCTGCCAATATTGGTGTTTCTATGTCATCACAATCATCGTAATCCTCTTCAAAAGCACAAATTACATGGGCATCCGCCCCTGTAGTGGGTGTTTGTGTATCGACGGTCGTGGGGGCAACCAAGAACATGACGGTTTCGACGGAAATGGTCGTAACCGCTTCGACTGTAATCACCCAAATGACACAACCAGAAATTTGGACCTTTGTGCCAACATTTACTGATGGTGTACCCGTGTCTACAAGTGTCCCTACTTCACCTATCCTTCAAGTTAGGACTAGATTTGATGATAGGTCATAAATATGCAGAACTTTTCTAAGGATAAACCATACGGTATGCCAACTTCAATGATGGAAAAGTTCCATAACGATCCTGCATTTATAGAACATACAAAACCATTTAGAGCGTTTATCTCACATAGCCCTTCAAGTTCTAGTGTTTTTGCCAGAAATGCTCCACTGCCTTAACTACAAAATCTATGATGTTGTTTAGGCAACAAATGGATGAGAGCAATCATGAGATGGTTAATTTGTTGACACAACAAATTGGTAGGTGTTTAACCCTTTGAATCAAAATGTGAATTAGGGTTACCAAGAAATTGCCACTCAAATGGGGAGAATAGCAGATTTCTTCGGATCCCTCAGATCCAAAATATCCCTCAAGTCCAAAATACTCAACTTGTGTAAATTGTCGAACCTATAGTTCAAAGACAACAACATGTACCTCGACCTTAACTAGACGAATCAATGGTACAAGCACAACCAGAAGTAATTTTAGTGGATATAATTCATGATGCAGACAAAGTTTTTAGAAATGTCCAACAACAAAATATCGGAGCACATAATAACATAGCCAATTTGGTTGAAAATATCATGGCTCGGAATGGCTTGAACATGGGTTCACATTGGCCAAACTTTATATCTCCTTTGTTAGAATATGTTCTACAGACTGAACTTCCTAGGGGTTATAAAATTTCTAAGTTCACAGCGTTTGCTGGTGATACTAGTTAATCCACTGTCGAACATATATCACGTTATTTAACGGAAGCTGGAGATATTGCAAACAATGAGAATTTGAGATTAAAGTTCTTTCCAAATTTGCTAAAAAAGAATGCCTTTACGTAGTTTACCAAGCTTGCACCGCATTCCATTCAACATTGGACTCATCAATTAGAGAGCTATTTCATGAACAATTAAAGGAATTAGCAAGTGTTAGGAGACGATCGACTGAATCTGTTGAAGATTATGTGAATAGATCCAGATTGTTAAAGGCAAGATGTTTTACTCAAGTTCCTGAACAAGAGTTAGTCGAAATGGCCGTTGGTAGCCTAGATTATTCCATTAGGAAAATATTTGACACTCAATACTTGAGAGATATGGCCCAACTGGCTGATAGAGTTCGATAGGTTTAAAGACTGAAGTCTAAAAAGGCTAGAACTCACAAGTTTAAAAGAGAAAAGGTTGTTTATGTTGATACAAATGAAAGTGACCAAGAATTCTACATAGCGTATGAAGATGTCAAAGACGGCGAAATAAAATTTGCTGAATTAAAACCAGGGCCTCCTTATACATGCAAAGTGTTGAGGCCATCCGATGGGAGAAATCCTGTCGAAACACAAAATGATAAATACACTCCCAAAACATACATGTTTGATGTAACCAAATGTGATGAGATTTTCGATCTCTTAGTTGCTGATGGTCAAGTGGCGGTACCTAACGATTTAAAAGTCTCACCACTAGAACAACGTAAAAAGAGAGGGTTTTGTAAATATCACAAATTTTTAGGTCATAAGACTTCACATTGTGTACTTTTCAGGGATTTAGTGCAAAGAGGTATAAATGAAGGAATGCTAAAGTTCGGAGACAAAACACTTGTAGGGATGATGTTTATGGCATCCTTCTCAACATCATATTCTGACTCACTTGTAGATGCAACCTTTCTTTTCATTGTCCTACCAGCTGTGGACTTCACCTTCACCTTACTCCAATCTTTCTTTGGACCTACACCAGCCGTCTTGTTCCTAGTTTTGGGGTTTTCAACTTTTGAGGGAACCTTGGGTACATCAGAAACAGCTCTCTTGGGGTTTCTAGTTTTAGAGGAAACAACCTTCCCTTTGTTACTTCTTAGTCTCTTGGCCACACACTCCCACCATATCTCTTGCCTAGTGGAATATCATATGAGTCAATGTCATCAACATTTACCACATTCTCTTCATCCATTTTAACAGCCTCATCTTCCTCTGGTTCAGACTCAACTTTTGTTTGTTCCCCTTTAGTGTGCTTCTCTTCTTCAGGAAGAGATTTCTCAGTAGTATTTCTAGAAGGAATTTCATGGTCAGAATCAGTATTAAAATCTTAATTAATGATTCCTACATCATTATCCTGTTTGGCCTGTTGGTCCATGGATGTTCCAACATCCGGCCCAACATCCTTTTGGCCTTTAGCTTTCTTTAGAGATAGATGAACAGAGCTGTCCTCCATATTTTCGTTATCAGGATTAGGGTCATCCACGTTCATGTTTTCAGTACTATCTATAGCAGCATTCAAGTCCTCCAACCTAAGTTTTCTACAAGAATCAAACACTACAGATGGTAGGGTTTCATCAGGAATACCTTGATTAGCAATAGAGGTTGCAACATCTGAGGCAGTCTTTGGATTTGCTTTAGCATCTGCACTGTTGAGATCTTCCACTGATTTTTCATAACTAGGTTCAACCATAGTGGATACAAAAGGAATTTCTTTTTCGTACAGATCAGCCACACTCAATGGTGTCCTTGATTCACCCCTTTTTGTTTTAGGAGTCGTTTTCTTCTCTGAAGCGGACTTTGTTGCGGTTTTCTTCTTGGATTTTGGGGAAGACACCATTGTGATAGGTTCGACCATTTTAGGAAGGGAAAAACTAGTTTGACGAGGTTCAGAGGCAGATTTCTCTTCGGTGGCCTGAGGATCGTTTTTGAAGATCATAGTAACTGATGAGCAAAACCGCAAGTGTACGGTTTTGTCGAAGTAGTAAAAAGAGAGTATCGTTCCAACAGGGAGTTGTTTAATTTGATTTACTTTTAATGGATGATTAGAGAGTTTGATTGTAAAGTTTTGGGTTTTAAAGGTTTTAAAACAATAATAATAAAA
>Ga0315914_1004673_pt1 | contig 20382 bp, 9 predicted proteins | sample MpolenodulesMG_FD_203920 | JGI IMG/M metagenome (GOLD analysis project Ga0315914, IMG submission 203920) | Medicago polymorpha root nodule microbial communities from Los Angeles, California, United States - elongated nodules | ecosystem: Host-associated > Plants > Roots > Nodule | place: USA... | reverse complement strand
TTTATTTTCAGTGGTATTCTCAGTTCTTTCCAGTGAGACAAAGTCATCTTCACTTCTTGATCATCAATAAAATTACCTACTAATTTTTTGTAATGAGTTTGTTCATGATCATGAACTTTTTCTTCTGACGATGACGACTTTATTTTCGTTGGAACCACACTAATGGAAATGAGTTTTCTCTTCTTGATGCATTTTCCTTTGAGGAAAAATGGTTTTGTCTTGAATGTGCCTTGAAACTCTTTTCTTCCTAGCAATTCTAATTTAGAGTTTTTGGTAGTTGACATTGATTGTATTGCTATGGATATGATCATAGCTTTTATACACATATACTGATATACACACGTTGTTAGTTATTAAGTTGCATTAAATGTTAAACAGGTGTTTATGTTTTATTTCTCATTGTTGGAAATTTAAAAAAATCGGTTCTTGATCTTTTCTTTTTCAATAAGTTTCTTAATTTTTTTAATATGCGTATACCCCCTGCCCCAAATTATAAAAAAAAAATTATTTTACATGTGTTATTCTTGGAATAAGTTTCATAAAAAGATGTAAAAACAATTTTCATTTGTTATTAGTTATAGAGAAAATAAAAGGGAGAATAAAATGAATGCAATTTGCATTTAATTTCTCTTTAAAAAAGATGATTTTTTGAAAATAACATAATTAAATATGATAAAAATTTGTTTTTTACTTATAACTTGGAACAGAAAGAGTAAGTATGAGATATTAACTTAACCTGATAGTTATCCAGTCACTTATGCCGTAAGCCTATAGTTTGTTAGTTACCCCTCCTTGTTCATTAGACCATCCACAATGGTGGGTGTTTAAACTCATTTGGGGTTGGCTTAGTGGTTGACTTGTGATCTTGGAATTTGCTCCTCCAAAGGTCTCAGGTTCGATTCCCTCTGGTGCCAATTTCGGTGACCTAAGTCCATACAGAGCTTGCTCTGGCTTTAAACGGGCCCCCCCCACAAGTGGGCGGTGAGATTGGTCCCCTCGAATTAGTCGATTCTTGGATCGGATACCGAGTTTTCAAAAAAAATAAAATGGTGGGTGCTTAACATATTTAACACCATATTAAATAGGCCCCCGTTGCGGAATAAAATATATGAGTGCCTATAGAGAATGGTGGCTATGGAAGCACCATCTCTCTCTTCGTTTTTTGTTGACTTTATTTAATAAATCTTAATAAATTAAATAAATTATGTTGAAATGTAATGATATAGAATTATTTGTGGAACCTATTTAATAATTTCTTTTGAAGTGCTGGGTTGGAGAAGAACAATGCTTCTACAATGTTTATTATCATTGTAGAACATTTACATTATATAAGTTTTTAAACATGTGACGTCTTCTCAACAGGCTTGTAATGTTTTATAAATTGCCAAGTTTTTAAAAGTTAAAAAACAAAATTGCATTTAAGCTTATATATTTTTTGTCTATTTCTACATCATTTTTGTTTGGATTTAGTAATTTGTTCATATTACATTCCAATGATAATATTTGCAGAGTGAGGTGTTTGCAGCAAAATGCTGAGAAGAGTAATTCAACAATCTCTTCGCACATTTCATCGCCCCATCACAGCCGCACCATGCCGCCATTCGTATTCTTCTTCTACAATCTCCATCGACCGCTCTTCCCTTCACAACCCACCTGGTAATGATAACACTCCACTCTCTTCATTTCCCCTTTCTTTTCTTCTTCAATCTCTCATTTTTCTTCCTTTTCGCAGAACATTCTCACCAACCCACTTCCGATTCTGAACTCGTCAAACACCTCAAAGGTATTATCAAGGTACCCATCACTTTAATTCTCTTTTCTTTTATCTTCAACATCATCAAAATTTGTTTTTTTTTATGCTTTTCATTTATTGGGTCATTGATTTATTTCTCAGTTTCGTGGAGGTCCTATTTCATTAGGTGAGTATATGTCTGAAGTTTTGACAAATCCTAAAGCTGGATATTACATCAATCGAGATGTTTTTGGAGCTCAAGGTGATTTTATCACATCTCCTGAAGTTAGCCAGATGTTTGGTGAGGTTAGCCAACCACCTCAATTATCCATCAAATTTTCACTTTCATAATTAATCTTGAACTGTGTTTGCAATTGTTCATTAGAATTTTTAATGAGTGAAGGATTCTAATTTGGTGTTTTGTGTATACTTAGATGGTTGGTGTATGGGTGATGTGTTTGTGGGAGCAAATGGGCCGACCGAAAAGAGTAAATTTAGTCGAGCTTGGTCCAGGACGAGGAACTCTTATGGCTGATCTTCTTCGTGTAAGAAATTGAAACCACCTTATCGATATGATTCGGTTTCTCAAATTTCAATTTCAATGTTTTGAACTTGTGTTTAGATTTTCAATTAAGAAGGTGGCATATTATTATGGTTAAACAAAGTTTTTTAATTTGTTATAGGGTGCTTCGAAATTTAAAAACTTCACTGATTCCTTACATGTACACTTGGTGGAGTGTAGTCCAGCATTAAAAACCCTTCAGCACAAGAATTTGAAATGCGTTGATGAAGAGAATGCAGATGCAGATACTGATAAAAAAACTTTAAGCTCTTTGGTTGGCACTCCTGTGTCATGGCATGCTACACTGGAGCAGGTTCCTTCAGGATGTATGTATTGTTTTTCCAATGAAAATAGGCTTTTGAACGTAAAATGCAAGTTTGATTTGTTATATGAAAACATATGTTTCTATTCTGTCATGAATTGACATAATAAAATATCTTATTCTATGATATTTGAATAATTTCGTGACCAAGTTATTCCTTTTCTTGTGCTCCAGCAACAACAATTATCATTGCACACGAGTTCTTTGATGCCCTACCAATCCATCAATTTCAGGTAATATAATGATTGTGCTATTATGCTAAATTAAAATTTAAAGCCAAGGGTGTACGTTAAACGGCAAAATTAAACTTTGAAATTTGAATTTGATGCCCTACCAATCCATCAATTTCAGGTAATATAATGATTGTGTTATTATGCTAAATTAAAATTTAAAGCCAAGGGTGTACGTTAAACGGCAAAATTAAACTTTGAAATTTGAAATTCTGCATTTTTTTGTTTTCACCGTCTTCCATGGTGCCTTAATTGTTTTTCTTTTAGCATGCTCTCATCCTCTCTTGTTCTTTTCCATTTTTTCTGGGTAACCGATATACAGCTTTACCTTCTGTTTTCAATTGTGTCGGACCACATAGGAAGTTCTGCTAGACCAGTGCATTACAATGTTGGTCTGTCTTAACTATGTCATTTTTACGATTATATCGCTATGGGGATGAATGAAATGTAAGAGATGTTCAATACTTCTTGCCCATATTGTTGCATCTCATATTTATGTGATTCCGATTTCCAATAACTTCCTGCTTTAAAGAGCTTGGGCATAACAAACAATCTGTGTTCCTTGATATCCTGTTAGGATATAGAGTAGTGGTTAAGAGTTAGTAGAAGTTAGATACTAAGTTGATAAGTATGTTAGGTGATTGTTAGGAGCTATTATTTTGGTTATTCTTAGAAAGTCTTTAACTAGCCCTCAATTGATAGAGGGAAATATAGCTTTGAATAATTAAATTTAGTGCCTTGAGAATGCTCCAGTGTGAAAGGAGAGTGCTCCTTTGGGGTAGCCTTGAGTCCAAGGTTATCATCTTCATTGTATACCTTTTGTACATCTTCTCGTCCAATTTTATTATCTCATTCAATTGATAGGAACAGAAAGATATTCAAAGAAATCTTCTTTTCTCAATTTCGTTGATCAGTCTTTATTCTAGTTTGAATCACTCTTATTTGTTCAATACTGCCCTGTTTTGGGAATTTCTTTCAATATATCTAAAGAGAGGTTCCTACCATATCCATTAGAGTAAATGCCATGTCATACACATACCATTCCTAATTGTGGAAAAAAAATGAAATGTCAATATGAATTATGATTTATATTTTTGGTCTACAGAAAGGATCCCGTGGCTGGTGTGAGAAAATGGTTGATGTGGCAGAAGATTCATCGTAAGTATTGTAATGTAATCTAGAGATTGTATTTCTGCTGGGTTTAGTGCACTGATACTTACATATATCTGATAGATTACATTTTGTTCTATCTCCACATCCTACACCTGCAACTTTGTATCTATTGAAGAGAGCTAAGTGGGCTGGAGTTGAGGAGATCGCAAAGCTCAATCAAATCGAAATTGGCCCCAAAGCTATGGATTTGACTCAGACCATTGTAGAAAGGATAAGTTCTGATGGTGGTGGAGCTCTAATCATTGACTATGGCTCGGATGGAGTAGTCTCAGATAGTCTCCAGGTCTACCATATTTCCCTTCTTATAATCATATAACTTTCTCGTTTCTAGTTTTTACCGTGTTCCGTCTCCTAAATGGAATATTTTGTAATCTCGTCTTATTATGTACTACCACAGGAATATGAACACACACACGACACATTAAGTTTCTGATTAAAATTGATGATTGTATTATTAACTTGTAATCTTGAGTATACCTTATCATTGAGATGAATGAATGTGCATTGGAATATGTGAGTTGGGAATAGAATCAGAAGTGAAGCATCCTTGTTGGTGAATTGGTAAGGAATGCTGCCACTAGGAACCTATTGTATCTTGCCATGGGGAACCATTAGATGTGGTGCTGTCAACATTTGTCTTTCCAAATATAAAATTGCAATTTGTTTTCATTTGATATTGTTACGTTTTTTGTTTTGTTACAGTACCAAGTAAAGTCCAATTTCTGAGTATATATGGTCTAAGTTGATGTGGTGGCTGATATATTATATTAAAATTATCCTTCTTATGTATGCTGTCTTTAACAGTTTTTGAATTAAGCAGGCAATACGGAAACACAAGTTTGTCAATCTTCTAGATGACCCTGGATCTGCAGATCTTAGTGCATACGTTGATTTTGCTTCTATTAAACATTCTGCAGAGGAAGCGTCAGGTACTTTTTCACATGCTGATAGTTGTGCCACAGTTTTATGATTAGAATTAAACATCAGAAGTATACACACATGCTCAAAAACTAAATATTTGTTTCCATATGCAGGAGAAGTGTCTGTCCACGGGCCAATGACTCAATCTCAGTTTCTCGGTGCCCTCGGAATAAACTTTCGTGTTGATTCCCTCCTTCAAAACTGCACTGAAGAGCAGGCTGAATCTCTGAGGACAGGATACTGGCGTCTTGTAGGCGATGGTGAAGCCCCATTTTGGGAAGGAGCTGATGATAGCGCTCCAATTGGCATGGGCACTCGCTACAAGGCAATGGCTATAGTTAACAAGAACCAAGGTGTTCCAGTTCCCTTTCAGTAATAGGTTAATCAAATTAAAATAGTTGATTTTGGTGTATTTAACACTATACCACACTTTTGTCTTTTTAATTATTTTTTGAAATCTTTCTTCAGTAGCTTCTTGGTATGCTCTGTATTGTAAGAGTTGCATTGCAAGAGATAACGTTAATAATTTTAGTATTGCATTGTATTACTGGATTTAAGGAAGTAATAAACATACGTCCCTTTGCCTTACAGTACAATAATTCAATTTTAAACCACAAAAGTTGTGACATGATATGATGAAAAGGAATTTGGTACATTCTTACTATCACAAGAAATATGATACAATAGTAGAATCCGCAATCTAGATATGTAACACCAACACTTCACATTAAAGGCGTGTCCAGTGTTCGACATGTCAGTATTAGTTACGTATCTGGTTGTCTGTGTATGTGGCTCATTGGTATGCACAAAGTTAGTAGCGGTATTTGGTAGAGTAATCTTTGGGAGAGATGACAAGACCGCGTCCTTTCCTTGCACCACGGAAGACAGTCTCAACGATATCAATGAACTCTTGTTTGTCTCTGAGAGCCCAATTAATCTTATTGTTGTTACCTGTTCCAAGGTCAATCATAATGTGTTTGTTCCTATAGAAAAACATAACCGTGCAGGGATCATACAATTCGTACATGGTGTTGAAATCAGGCACCTCTGTAATGTCCACCAAGTATATCACCGCAAAATTCTTGATGGTCTCAGCAATTGATGCCAGCACTTCATCCATCTGAAGAGTTACAAGTTAACATGGGAATGAATGATAGAAAGTAAAGATTAATTACATCCCCCGGAATAAAATATAAGCAAAAAATACAGTTGAAAAATTGATGTATGTGGATTAAATTTTTAACCGTGTAGTATGAATATAAGTACGTACCTGCATGCAAGTGTCATCCCAATCATGGCCGAAGCGAATAACGACGAGTCGTTCTTCTTCGCAGAGAATGGTTTGATCAACAGCCCATCCAGAGTGCAAGTGTGGAAGCAAGTACGACATCCCTTTACTCTATATCCTGTTTTAATAATCAAGCTACAAAAATGCAATGCACAAAGTGATATATAGTAATATGAAGGAAGGTGCCAAAAGAAGTCTCTGGAAACTCCCTGTTCTTTCTCTCCTTCTAATTTCCTTATTCCAAGCGTTCACATAACGCAACCATCCCCCAACCTTAATTTTAAAATTAATCTAATTAGCCATTTTTTAATCCTAATTAGCCATATATTTATTAATTTAAATAATTTCATTCTTATAACCTTCTCTTTTTTGAGAGAGGTAAAAAAATTTCTTCTTAAACTTAAATATATGATTTTATTTTTTTAACAACGAAAAATTTGTGAGTTGGACTATGAGCTTACTAGGATCAAATCATACTTTAAGATTCAACGAACACTAACAAAGATAATTATATAACACCCACCAAAAAGATCCTCGCACTAGCGGACTATGAATCAACTCTTTACCAATCCAGCTAACAATCATCGTCAAATGTATGATTTTGGTGACTAAGACTTTTTTAGATAAAAAGTAGCGGATATTTGATAGCAAATGTGCTTATAGCCGCTAGCAGCCGCTAGCAGATGAGTTTATACCTGATTGAAAATCAGCTGGCCTATTATTGGTCTATTTAATTTTTAAAACTTTTTAATAACCATTCTGAAATAAGGTCCATTTTAAAGTTTTCTTCCAATTTTAAAAACTGTAGTCTTTTTTTTGATACTTTTTTTATCTAATCTTTAAAAACAATCGTAGTAAAAACGTGAATTCATAAAATATTTCAAGACAAACTATCCTTGAACATCCATTAAATTAAAACTTCCTGAATTTGTACAACATGGCACATTTTATATATAATATACTATAAAGCAAATTTACAAGTTCATACAAAAACAACTTTTGTTTAGAATAAAGGGGAAAAAAATAAAACTGAGAGCTTTTAATATTGACATGCCTTCATCATTGCTTCCCATTGATAGGGATATGTTTGCCATGGAAGTTTATTGACTCCATGATAAATTTATTGCACTCTTCTTCCATGGATAGAATCCAAATGTGACTTATCATGTACTATGTTGTCGTATACATCTTCCTTTGACATAGAATTTTCCGGCAAGTTGAACCTGCACCAACACCAAATTAAACTCTCTTAATTCATTAATTTCCTCCCCCAAATAAACAGAAAAACAAAATGAAAAGAACATAAAATATAAAGAGATACAAGGGGTGGCCTTATAAAAAAAAAATGCTCAAGTGACTACTTCAAAATAGTTATTAATAAGGTCATTGTATAAATTTTGGAAAATCTCAAACTTTAAAAGAAAACGATGAATATTCTATGTTACATGGATTGTTTTATACTTATGGCTTTAAGTAATCTTGTTTTAACTAATATTTATTGTGTTATGTATGAAACTAATATTTATTATTTATAGCTTATTATAACTTTAAAAATGTTAACTATTAGTGGTTACAAAAAGATGATATATAATTAAAAACATTTTAGTTAAAAAATAGTTTAAACAATCAAGAATTCAATTTTTTATGAAGATCCTGCATATACAGACATCAAATGTATCTCTAAATCTATTTATCATTGCATAAACGAGATTTACATAAAATTTTGTTTCCCATTTTCTAGGAAAAAAAGTAGATATTATTAATATCAAAATTTAATTCGAAAAATAAAATATAGTAGTTTTAAGTAAGCTTGTATGATCTCTCAAAAAAAAAAGAAAGTAAGCTTGTATGAAACTCATCTTTACTATGAATTTTATTATTTGCCAACAATCAGTGACTGGAGTTACAAAATATTTTTGGTGATCAATTCATTATTAACCCAAAAGTTAAGTGAATTGGAATGGGATTGAGTTGGATTGATTTTGTTAATATTTTAAAATTATTATAAGAATCATATAAGTCAGTGAAACTCTAACCAATTTGCAGACTACTATAACCTTCACCTTATGCTTAAAATTATTTAAACAATTGTACTATGCCTTTTTCTTTCAATCGTCGTCATTTAGCACAAAGACGGATACACCGTTTTTTTATTGCGCTTAATTGTATGTTTATTTTATTGCATCTAACTGTGATTTTTTGGCTTATTATACAATTAAATAAGGTATGGCTAGTGAGATCAAAATAAAGTCAATTTATAGTGTTTGATACAATTTCAATTGCAATAAAATTTAATATATATTTTAAAAAGGATAAAGTTGGAAATACAATAGTTTAAATGAATGATATAATTAAAAGAAAAAATATTACAAAAAACTATACATTCTCTTGTTATCCGGTTAAAAATTGATTAACCTGATGAATCAATTTAAACTACAAGAGAAATAAAATATTATATAGCTAATGCAATTACTTGCATTTTATAATTTTATCTACTATTATTTGTGTCACAATAATTTATTGGAATACTTTTTCTATCAAAATAAAAATAATCATAGAAAAAAAATCGCGGAACTCTGTTGTTGTCTTTATCTTATTTCTATTCAGATACTCCTTGTGTTGGGTAGGAATCGAGTCTTGTGTTACTTGTAATGTGACACTCGACATCACAATTTCTTTTTTACCATTGTCATTATCTCTAATTCCTCTCTTGTTTGTCCAAGAATTTGGAAAACATATGCTGCAATGTGGTATGGGGTGAGACCAGCTTCTTCTAGCATATGTAGGTGTCCGGAATTATGATTTGTCTCCACTGCATAATATGAAAAACATTTGAGTTTTCAAACTCGTTCAAAATATTCACACAAACTTCAAAGATGTATATTGGAAAATAATTAAAAAAATTATAATCATAGAAAAACTATTAATGGGCGTCTATAATCTCCTTTTCACCTTTTCCAACAACACATTTCCTTGTTTGCTTCATTTAATGCTGTAGTAGATACTCATCAAATACTCAGCCATGTCCACACCAAATTAGACTCTTAGCATGGATTGTTTTGTAGTAAAAAAAATAAAAATAAAATGGATTGAAGCCATTGAAAATACATGGGAGAAAGGGAAAGTAAGCGTGTGAGAGAGTACCAAGTGAGATTGGGGAGCAAGTTTGTTTTTGTTCAATCTATTTGTTGCACACTCTTGTTCACTATTTCCTATTATTTCTAGAACAAATTCATTCTCTCTTATAATTGTGTTCTAACCTTCTTTATTGTTCATCAACAAGTAGCATATGTATATAAAGAGATAGAATAATAAGACCAAATAATTGATGGTCACATGTAGCTCACTCTTGTGTCAATTTCTTCTTCCTCTTTTGTGTTTAATAATTGCTCTAGTAAAAAAAATTCTTCCCCAATTTCAGCTATTACACATGTGTATGAATTGGATTCTTGGAAGGTTGTGAGTGTGAGTGGTATTATTATTGTTTGAAAGAGTAAACATATGGAGAGACAATGATAAAGAAAAATTTGTGTACTTTTCATATAAATGGAGGATCACCCCATTACCATTGTCCTTCTTTTTTTCTTTTGTTTATTCATTGTTTTTTGCATTTAGGTATTGATTTAGTTTGTGAGGTGGGTATTGATTTTTGTTGGAGGTACGATACTTTCAATTATAAAATTCATTTTTTATTGGGTTTTGTTAACCAGTGCCCGGGGCCGGGCACTGGTGTGGTGGGCACTGGTTAAGGAATCCAAAAGTAGAAAAATTGTCTTGGAAATATAAACTGTTACTTTTGACCAACTAATTATTACACCAATTTTTAATAAAATCTTACTTCTTTTAGCTGTTTAACCAATGTCCCAAGGGCACTGGTTAACATTGTCCTTTTTTATTAAATACGGTAAAGATCCATATTTAGAACTTTTTTTTTCAGGTTTAAATTAGACAGGGGCGTAGCCTCTCATCAACGAGGGGTAGCCTTGGGTACCCAAAAAAAAAAATTCTTGAATTAATTGGTATGTATTTAAATCCAGCCACTCCAAATAATTAATATTGAGCTACCTCAAATAAGTTCAATTGTAAAAAATTAACATAAATAATTAGAAAAATTATTAGATGATTGATAGATTAATTTGTATTGGTTTGATACTTCTGATTTCAATGACAACATAATTAGAAAAATTATTAGATGATTGATAGATTAATTTGTATTGGTTTGATACTTCTGATCTCAATGACAACTATAGAGAAAACTATTTCAACAATAAAAATTATCAAGACAATTGTCATAGACAAATTAAATGGAAAGAATTTCTTGTAAATAACCTATTTATTTACATTGAAAAAAATATTATTAATCTATTTAGTAAATAGTCAATTATGGGTAAAATTGGTTTCTTAAAGTACATTTTGTCAAACGTTTCTAACTAGTGATTTTTGTGTTGAGTTCCTAAGATTTGTTTAATTTTAGTCCTTAGTTTTTTGTTAGACATTAAATGCAAGACTTTAGTTAGTTTTAGGATTAATAGATGTTGATACACTTGTGTGTTATTTTAATTTTTGTATCACCCATTTCTTTAGTTAGTTTTAGGATTAATTAGAGGTTGATACACTTATGTGCTTTAATTTTTGTATCACTTGTTTGGGATCGACTTACACTTTTGTGTGGTTTTACTGAGCATTTGACAAAAGATTAGAGTATGGTACCAACTTAGTTGGGAGCCTCTTTTTTGATGTCATTTTGCTCTGGCCTTATAAAAAAAATGCAAGACTAAAAACACTTTTTTTTGTAAAATTTAAAAAAATTGAGAAAAAAATTAAATAAAATTTTTGTAAAGACTAAACCTAAAAAATTATAATTTATGAGACTAAAAACATATTTTATCTTTAAATTTATATATGTTTGTTTTAATTATTTTTTTCTTTATAGTTTGTCCCTATATAAATTTTTTGTTAGCTTTGCCGTTGATATTAGACAAACCCATATTTTTATTTTAAGTATAATCTCTTCTTTAATTCAATGACAAAACCCATAAGTTGTGTGAAAATACAAACAATAAAAAAGTTTTAGATCAACAAAGTTGAACCCGTACATCATTATTTTATCGCACACTTTCTCTTCATTTGGCAAAAAACTTATATCACTTCCTTATATTAAGTTTAAATGGGTGTATTGGATTGTGATTTGAAGAGATTTCAAAAGAATTTTTTATAATAAAAAAGTCTATTGTATTCAATCAAGACTTTTATAAAATATTAAAAAATCTTGTGGTATTCAATTAAAATAATCATGATTTTTTTCAGGGCAACGAAATTCGTTGGTATTAAATTGAGATTTCTCATGACTTATAAATTGTATCTTGGTATTCAAAAATCTATAGATTTTGATGGATTTTTGGATGGAATGGATTTTATGAGACTTTTTAGTTAAAAATATAAATAATGCTCTCATCAAACAATCTCACACAAACCTTTGAGAGTTTGTCATTCTCTTTCAAACTCTTGTTTGCCGTCATCATCTGTTTTATGCCAAAAAAAATTCTTCTTCTTTTCTCTGTCAAATTCTTCAAAGATCTGTAGATATTTGTTATGATTTCTTGTCATTTTGTATGCCATGTTTTTATATTCCGATTTCTTGTTTATTTTACCGATTTTTTTTAATGATTTGTTGCTTTTTTTTTTGTCTGATTTGTTCTATGCCATGTTTTTTTCATTTCAATTTCTTATTTTTTAGCGTCTTTTTCTTTTCTCCAATTTGTTTTATTTTCACAAACAATTCATTGTTTTTTGTATGAAGGAACAACAATTCATTGTTCTTGTTTTATTTTATCATTTGTTGTTATTTTTTCTTTTGACAATTGTTTCACTGATATCATTTGTTTATATTGATTAATTATTATCTTTTCATTGATATAATAACTGAGTGTTATTTTTATTATTAGGTTGTTTTTTCTTTATTTTTATTGAATATATATTATTTGGTATATAGTCACCATGCTTTTGAAAATTAGGAAACAACAATTGTTCTAGTGAAATAACTAGTTTGCTCCTTATACATATTAGTTTGGCCCTGCTTGGAAAGTGGAGGTGGAGAACCCTTGACACAAGAAGTTGCCTGCAGTGAGCATTCTTTCAGCTAGGTATGGCTCAGCGGTGACTTCTTGGCATATTGGGATGAGAGGTGGGGCTGGCGTCCTCTTGGTGGAAAGGGGTTTCATTCCTTGAATTAATTGAGTAACTACAAACTCCGAATACAATGCTACTGATTACATGATTTCAATACCTTTAATCAAAATAGTTAGGCCAGGGTCTTGGTCTCTAACTCTCCAACTGTTACTGCTCCCCAATTTCTTATAGTTCAGAGCCCTAAATGATTGAAAGGTTAAACTTGGTAACAAAATTAAGGTTAGTAATAATGGTGACCTAATAATCAATTTATTTATAGAAAAAAGTTATAGTTAGTACTCATTGATCATATAAAAAGTATTAAGAACGGATTAACCAAATTAAAATAACAAAGTAATCGACTTAATATTAAGAGAATCATTTAAAGTTACATGAACAACTAATTACAAGGAAATTCATCGTTCATGATCTAACCTAAAGAGGATTAAATAATCATAGCTTCTAAAACATATGATTAAATAGGAATAAAAAAGAATGAGAAAAAGATCATTGATTGATGATTTCTTGGCTTTTGAATGGCGTCGGTTGCTCAAATCCTTCGGAAATCGTGTTTTTGCCTTCGTCGGCTCCTCCAAATGTGTTTTCCTATTGACCTAAGAGTTCAATATTTATAAGCGTCCATTTCCCTAAATTTTAGGAAAAATGGTTCGCGATGTAGGCCTATACTTTGCGATGCAAGGTAGACAGAAGTCCTCACCGCTCTATCTCGCGATGTGTGATCATAGCCCGCGATGCGAGATCCACCTTCTTAACTAGAATTACCAACAAAAAAACACGATAAGAATACGATTATTGTTATTTGTCCATTATACATAGTACTACATATCTTAATTAAGAAGAAAAAAGAAACATAGATTTGCATCTTCCAGTAGGATTGAAGATATTTGTTTGATTGTTTCAACACTTAAAGAAAAGTATAGATAAATAAATTTTTAAAACGAGGTATACCAAAGATACATTAATCGAAAAGTTGTAGATAAATAAAGTTTTTGTGACTTTTGATCACCGGCAGCTAACAACACTCGTGGACTGCTCATGTTCATGTTATTATGATGACATAAACTTCAATGTTGTCATGCGTAGGTTCTTCTCAAGTTCCTTTATGCTCAAGTTGTTGCCTTCACACCCAACTATAAAATAATTAAGATTGATATTAGATATAATGGTAAATAATACGAATACAAAAAACACCAAAATAAAAAGACAACAAAATGAATATATCAAGCAAATATAATGGAAAACAACCTAGAACAAAATACTTATTTTAGGATAAAAACAGAAACACCAATAACTACTACAAAAACAACAACACCAATAACTAAAAAAAAAGTTTAGTCAGTATAATAATAGTAATAGTCCCTGCTTGAGTTCGAACTCGGACACCCCACTAGTCTATTTGACCAAAAAAAGAAATCCCTACCTAAGTAATGATGGTAATGTCCATGATAGAATCTCCAAAAGATAAGACATTGTTTTTGACAACAAATAGTTTAAATTTTTAAAATTTGGCCATAATTTTAACTTGAAACCTCTTGTACTCATGTCATTGGATCCAAATCAACATATCTTTCCCAAACACTCTTGCTTCCACATGAAATGGTGAGCCAATAACACCTTCAATGTTCTCATCAAGTGACGAGGAATCGTCATCGCTGCAGAGGTCTGATTTGGTCAGAACCACCCTTACATAACTCTATTCTTATTTTGTTCTTATAAAATTTTCAAACGCTCTACAAGTTCTTTCATGTGTTTGATAATGTCAACTACTACATAAAACATATCTATCTAACATATTTTCATATTTTTACACATTACTCGTATATTGATTGTGTAAAAATATGTTAGCTAGATAGATAGGTTTTTTGTACTAGTTGACACTATCAAATACATGATAGAGGTTATATGTATGTTTTCGTATGCAACTTCCTTTGACATTCCGGCAAGTTGAACCTGCACCAACACCGAATTAGACTCTCAATTCATTAATTTCTTTCCCGAAAAATACAAACAAAATGAAAAGAAGAGAAAATATAAAAAGATACGAGGGGTGACCTTATAAAAAAATTATGCTCATTTGACTACTTCAAAATAACTATTAATAAGGTCACTGCACAAATTTTGGAAAATCTCAAACTTTAAAAGAAAACGATGAATATTCCTTCCATTTGAAAAAGTCCTACGTACTATATCAGCATGGATTGTTTTTTAGTAAAAAAAAAGGATCAAGGCCATTAAAAAAAACATGAAAGGAAGTGAAAGTAAGCGTGAGAGAGTACCAAGTGAGATTGGTGAGCGATTTTGTTTTTGTTCAATTTCTTTGTTGCACACTCTTGTTCACTATTTCCTACTATTTCTAGAACAATTCATTCTCTCTTATAATTGTGTTCTAACCTGCTCTTGTTCGTCAACAAGTAGCATGTGTATATAAAGAGAGAGAAAAGGCCAAATACATTTTAAATTTATTTAAAGTTTATTATTTCGTAGTATTATTTAAATATGACAAAAATATCATGTTAGTCCTTTAAGTTTTTTAAGTTTTAAGTAGGTTCTTATTACCCTTTTAAGGACCTATTTGAAACTTTAAAAAACTTAAAGGACATATTTAAAACTTAAAAAATTTAAAGAATTTATTTGAAACTTAACAAACTTAAAGGTATGACATGATATTTTGTCAAATTTAAAGGACCAAAAGAGATATTTTGCTGAGAGAAAAAAAAGCCAGTAGATTGATGGGCACATGCAGCTCACTTTTGTGTCAACTTCTTCCTATTGTGTGTTTAATAACTGCTCTACTCAAAATATACCCCAATAAATCAAGCGTGAAGGTTCTCTCTCATACAATTTGCTGAAATTAGGCCTAAATAAAGATCAATTTCACAAGACATGCTCAATACAAAACAAAAAATAGTAATTAGAAGAAACAAATAAAACATTGAGCATGAGTATATGATCAAATCTAAATGTTTGATCTATCAAAGATATAGATTAAAGATATTAGGAATACATTGACCCATGAAGAAAAGGAACTCCGGTAATGATATGAAAAACATGAGAAAAGTTAGAGCGGATAATTTGATTCTTCCTCAATCGACACTCGTTTTACCTCAAATTCTCTTCAGATGAGGGAGGGTAGAAAATATGGGTGTGTATGTACGATATATTGGGGATCATAGCCTTATATAGGATGATAATCAATTAGGATTTCTCATTATTCTGTGAATGAATAATCCAGACATCCACTCACATTGAGTTCATATCAGTTAATTACAATAATTAATTATCCAAATAAAAATATAATTAGCAATTTTGTTTTATTTGATCATTAATCAATAAAAGCTCATAATTGATAAATAGCTAATATAATTTATGAAGAGAATACATAGTTTTGGACAAACTTTGTCACTTTCAAATATACTCTTAAACAAATTTACTTATAATGCTATATTGTTGGTGTCATTAAAAAAGATGAGAATTTATATCATATTTGCTATATTGTTGGTGTCTTTGAAAAAATAAGTATAGTTTGTTACAATATGAAAATGCAAAATATCTATTCATAATTTTTTAATCAAAATTAAAATTTCATTTTTAAGAGAATTTTTTTACTAAAAACCATTGTTTATAATTTATATGTATTAGTGTAATAAAAAGAGCAGAAAACGGTGTCGGTCTAAACGTTAGTTATTGTAAAGATATTTGTTCGTATACGACTTTGAAATATAAAAATTAAAGGATCATGATAACTTGTGCCCTTAGGGCACATGTTAAGGATTTCATAGATGGTAAATATTTATTACAAAACATTAATTTTCAATCTCTAGAAGGATAAATTGACATAATTCCTCGACAAAATTTCCACTTTAAGTTCTTTAACATGTGCCTTAAGGACACGGGTTAGCATTTTCCATAATTAAATAAGAGTAAACCATCAATTTGGTCCCTGTCTTTGTGATAAATTCTCAAATTGGTCTCTGACTCTATTAATAACTCAAAATGGTCCTTGTTTTTGTGAAATGTTTCTCAATTTGTCTCTGACTCTATTAGTTGTTTTATATTTTAATTGTTAAAGGCTCAATGTATTTTAGATATTATTTGGTGGTTAATGACATAATGCTTTTTGGATCTTATTTGATACGTTAATGGCTTAAAATGCTCAGCAACTAATAGAGTCAGGGACCAATATGAGAAACATTTGACAAAGACAGTGACCGATTTAAGTTATTAATAGAGTCAGGAACCAATTTAAAAATTTAGTACAAAGACAGAGACCAATTTAGCAGTTTATTCAATTAAATAATAATATATTCGAGCAGAAGGTGCATTGAAATTGTCATAAGTGACCTAAGTGGAGTGCGGCCCAATACATTTGCACTAGGGTTCCATTTAGCTTGCACCCATGGAAAGATTGGTCCAACTTGGACCATTTTGTTTCACCCTTAGATAGATCATCTCACCAAATCTTATTATAGCTCATCCACACCAAATATAGATAATTCATCAGTTTGTACTGTTCATCCACAGCATCCATATTGGTAATCTTGTGTGTTCTTTTCACCGAATATGTCAAGCATTTGCTAAAGAATGATTAATGAGTCGGATTTTTTAATTTATAAAAAGTCTAAATTTCTCTTTTCATCTCAATTAAGTGAATGAACAAACACAGAAAACCCTAGCTAGGGGATAGAAAACAAGAAATTAAAAAAGGAAAGGGGAAGAGATGAAGGAGGAAAAATACATAATTTTACGTAAATTGAAGCAATGTTCTTTCATTCTTTGCACAACCCATTACAAAGTTACAGGGGCCGGATCCAGACATTTAGCATACATGGGGATAAAATTTTGAAGAAACAATAATGTAAATTATATTAAAAATAAGAAGATCAGATTTTTTTATCATGTACAAATTTGCACATGTTAAGAAATTTAAAATGGTAGGTTTGTCTTATAAATTGTGTATTTTATATTAAATATATAACTTTTTAATAAACAATCGGTGTTTTTCAATGAAAAGTTACTTCCTTTGCGCATACGGTGCATCCATATCAGGCACATCAATATCATGTTTATTGCAAATTTTAATAACTTTAGATATAAGTTCTTCTCATCTCTCATTCCTCATTTCTTATAATTATTTTTTGGTATCATTAACAAGAGACAAACCATTCAAAATATGTTTTATTTATTAAAAAAAAAAAGGAAATTTCATGTGGACCTTTAGCTCCATGTAGCTCTCAAATGCATCCGCCCATGCAAAGTTATCTCTATCACCCTCAACAATGTCATTGATCTAAAAATCTAAAGAACAAAGAAGTAAAAAAATGTATAGTTCACTTCAATTCAAGTACTCAAGATGAAGGACCCGAAACTATCCAATTCGGATCTAGTGGTGGCTATGGTGATAGTCAGGGCCAGACCTTGAGGTGTGCAAACCGCTCAATGAAATTGGGCCTCCCCAGGACATGGGCCTCAAAAAATATTTTATAGCCCAATAGTATTGCTAAGTGTTAGGTGGTTGTGTTTTTGGGATGGTGATTTGAGGTTTCGCAGGTATACAGTAGTGATTTTCACATTTGGATGTACCGCTTATATACGGCACATTTTATTTATCTTTTAAAAAATTTAAATAGAACATTATTCTTTCAACAAAAAAACGTTTTTATTTTATTACGGGTCTCTTTTCACCTACAGAGTTGAGCCTCCAGATTTGTATGAATGCCCTTGGTGATAGTGGATGTAGAAGTACTTCAATGTTGTTACCGTTTGCTTGAGCTGTGGCTAAAAAGCAAGGTGAAGGAAGCGGGTAGTGTTGATGATTAGATTTAGAGTAGAGAGTCCATGATAAAGTTTGATAGAATAGTTTAATCTAACCGTAAAAAAAATGGTCCAAGTTGGACCAATCTTTCCATTGGTGCAAACTATACAAAACCATGCACTAGTATGCGACCCACATGAGCGCTGGCATCATCAATATAACGTACAGTACGGCAAAGTAAACACAGCTGAAAAATATTATTGGTTTTCACCAAATGACCAGTTAAGAAATTAAAAGAACCATAAATGTTGAAATTTACTTGAAATTTTTTCTATGATTCTGGTTTAACATTGGCCTACAACAAATAATGGGCATGTGCATAAAATTAAGTACCACTGTGCATGAACCATATGAAAACGTGGTTTGCATTTATATCATCCATTTCCAATTGAGTATGTATTATCCATTCCATGACATGGGAGTGTTTAGATCATCTCCATTTATTTCATTTGGTGAGATAAAGACTCAAAAAAATTGAAAATAATTAATGATGGTGTGACGCATATAATAAGGATTCTTATTTCATGACATAAATGCTTTTGAGTAATATGGATCCAACAAAGTATCACATGTTTGTAGTCTTTTGATCATGCCGGTTCCAATAAAATTGTTGGATGTGTTCAAATATTAAAAATGGGCCTCCAATGGAAAAACAAGATTTCTTAAACAATAGTAATTATTTATTTAAGTTGTAAATAACATCAAAAATAGTCATTCATATAAATTAAGGGCTGGACCTTGCACTTGCTAAGGGTCGGACCTTCCTTTAATATCACCAATTTGTAGTATGATACTCCTCTTATCCCATAGTAAATGATCCATTTGTAAAAAAAATTGTCTCTATGAAAATCCTATAAAACCTCATACAAACCTACCTACTTTGATTTTATCTCCCAAACCCTACAACTATAGACCTTTCCTCCCTCAAACTCTTCTTTAATGATTTGTTAGACAAAAGACTGTGTATTGTTATGTAATCAACACCTGATCATTAGGCTACATATGTTGAAGTCCTACTTTATTTACAAGGAAATACAAAGTGATGGAAAATGGAAATAACACCACAACCGTTTTCAACAAATTCTAACCTTGCTTACCTGAAATTGATAAACCCATATGGAAAATAAATAAATCAGTTAGTGTTGACCACATAACTAAGAAAATCAAATCAACGAAGTATACTTTCCTTTTGCTTGAAAAAGTAAATTCCACGTAACTATTTATTGGGACCCATGTTTCAAAATTTTAAAAATAGCATGACTAAACAATCGAAAGAAGAGATAATACGTAGGTGACATTGTGGTTGGTGACATTGGTGACTTTGACTAATCACAATGTCACAAGTGTTTTTCTTCTTTTTTTCTTCACAAGAGTTTTTGTTATTTTGTATACTTGTGACATTGTGGTTGGTCAATGCCACCAATATCACCAACCATAATGTCGTTTAAGTGATACCCTGAAAGAAGAGGTTGGTTTTATAAAAGAAACAAAGAAGGGAGTATCTTTATAAACTAACCAACAAATATAGATTAAATACTGCTACGTTTTGATAAAGAAGGGAAATATTATTTGACCATATCTTACAATAGTACTTCAATTTATTCTATTCTAGATAAACAATAAGGCTAATGGAACTTAGAAATGGATAACTTTTTCATATGTTTGATTCAAAGGGGGGCGAAGAGATTTTAAAACTAATTTACTTTTTAATTTTTAGAATATGTAGTTAATCTCATAATATTTATAGCGGCGCAGCTTGTTGCCCGCTTGCCTTCTATTCAAGTGTAAATAATGGTTAATAAAAACATCATCTTCTTTTATATATTAGTTTAATTGTATGCTACATTTTTTTATGCAATGCCACACTATAATCAATTGATGTTCATATTCGAAATTAAAAATTGCAAACAAAACAATAATCCTCAATCAAGCAAATATTTAAAGAGTTTTTCTATCATGTACAAATTTGTGCATATAAGGAGTTTAAAATAGTTGTTAAATTGATATCTCTTATTTCTTAAAGTTAACCCGGACGCAAAACTTTGCCCTAAATTTAACCTAACTTCTTTGCTTAATTTTACTATATTAACCCTATTTAATTTAATCAAAATGTTAATTGTTATGGAAATCAAAATAAACAAATCGCTCCTAAT
>Ga0315914_1004672_pt1 | contig 20383 bp, 8 predicted proteins | sample MpolenodulesMG_FD_203920 | JGI IMG/M metagenome (GOLD analysis project Ga0315914, IMG submission 203920) | Medicago polymorpha root nodule microbial communities from Los Angeles, California, United States - elongated nodules | ecosystem: Host-associated > Plants > Roots > Nodule | place: USA... | reverse complement strand
CTCCTATGAAAGTAATAATCATGTGTTTCAACATGAGAAGGTGAAAATGTTGAACCGGGAGAGCTTGAAGAAGCTGCCACGAGGAGTAACCTCATACAACAAATTGTTGTCATTGGTCAGGTGAGTTGAAATCTTGACGGCTTTAAAATTTTATAGTCCAAGGCCTGCGTATAATATAAACTGTATAAAAGATATTATTAATGCAATGATTTCATTTATTTGGGCATATAGGATAAACGACGTCTAGGAGCTGTAATTGTTCCTAACAAAGAAGAAGTCTTAAAGGCAGCAAAGGAATTGTCAATTATAGATTCCAATAGTTCAGATGTCAGTCAGGAAAAAGTGACCAGTCTAATATATAATGAATTAAGGACCTGGTAAGATCTTGTCTTACTTCTGTTGGTGATTGTGTTTACAAGGAAGGGCAGTTTTTTATTCTAATATTATGAATGGGAAACGGATCAAATATTTTCTATCTGAAAATTGAATCACTTCACTTCCCATTATCGTGCAGGACGTCAGGGTTTCCATTTCAAATTGGGCCAATCCTTCTCGTAAATGATCCCTTCACGGTTAGATTGAGCATCATAGTAATGTCTGTCTTTATATTATTTACATAACAGAATTGACATATTTGGGTAATCTTTTACTATAATGACAGATTGATAATGGGCTAATGACACCCACAATGAAAGTTCGAAGGGATAGAGTTATGGCTCAATACAGGGACCAGATAGAGAATCTATACAAGTAAACTTACCTAATGTCAATGGTATGTTACAAATAGTTATAGCTCAACATAGGATCAAATGGAGAACCTATACAAGTAAAATTACTAATGTCAGTGGCATAATAGACTTGTACTAAGTGATAAACGTTATACCATTACCACAACAGTTAGATTAGTAACAACATTTTATGATATCTATAGTGACTCTTGTAACCTCTAGTTATTAATCTTATAATTTGAACTTGTTTTTAAGATATCATATCAAATTCTGTAAACTTATTGAACTTAATTTTCGGAATTAAATTGATTAAGATTTTAGAATATTTCTAGTTAGTAATATATATTATGTTACTTAATATTAACGTTTCGCAAAGTAGAGGCACCTATTAATGGTTCAATTGAATAACAAACAAGCTGGTTACATACCTCAGCAAGCAGAAGTAAAATAGATGTTCTACTCATCAAAAGAAAAGGTATTAAATGATAAAAGAGTACTTACTAATTACACTTACCTCACCAATTCTTTTCAAGAAATACTCGGAACATTATGCAGTTCAAGGGGGAAAATGTAGAAGAATGTCAAAAAACATTGATATTGATTTCTTGAATCAGAGTAAAGACTTATTCCTAAATTTTGATGCTTTTCTCAGTCTTTCTTTGTGCGGTGACATATGGAAGCAAATAATATGAACCAGTATGAGCTCTTGCAGACATAAGTTAACACAAAATTTTGTATAACAGAAACACTATTTTTTATCAACTCTTGAGCACAGGTATCATGTCAAGTTAATAGTACTGGCCATGCATAAGGTTGCATACCCATAATAACATAGGCCAGGTTCTTAGAACATAAAACACCCAATTTGACCCTGAAGAGCATGTAATGTGGTGTTCGGCACCTCATGCTAGCATTCTTCATAGCAAGGGCCTCAATTCCAAGTCAAATCTGTGGAAATTCTCGGAACTCACCAGAAGTCATTGCATGAACATTTCCCATCCTTGAAATGGTGATATCTTTTGACATCTCGAACATAAATTTCCCTACTTGTTATAGCGCTGATGAGCTTCAGCACAGTGTGACAATCTCCACAAACACGAAGATTTTTAACTATGCGTATAGTAGTCCCTGGAACAGCCTTAAGAAGGCCATAGGCCAGAGCCAACCTCTCACTATGCCAGAAAAGTTGTCTTTCCTTCTCTTGTTGATCCATGTCAAGTAAAACTGAGCTAGTATCAGGAACATAACCCCTTGTCCTCATCTCTGAATCTAATTTCGTCATTAAACCTAGTATCTCATCCTTCATTGGTTGAGATGCCTCTCCGGCATGAAACACCTGGAATTCCCTTCCCACGTCAACGCAGCTATAACCTGGCACCTTTTTTACTTCCTTGGCAGCCATTAACTTCCGAACCTTTGAAACATTCTCCCACATACCAGCTCCGGCGTATATATTAGATAACAATATATAGCTGGAAGGGTCTTCTGGTTTTAAATCCAATAGATGATCAGCAATTCTAACTGCCATCTTAGTGTTACCATGGTGCTTACAAGCACTAAGTAAAGCAGCCCAAGTAGGTTCATCAGGTTTGACTGGCATTGTTCTGATCAGATTCTCTGCCTCGTCAAGGTGTCCCGACCGACTAAAAAGATCCAGCAAACAAGTATAGTGCTGCAAAGACGGCCTAATTCCAAAATCTTCAACCATGGACTTGAACAAAGCACGACCCTTGCTAACTAGACCAACATGACTGCAGGCATAGATCAACCCAACAAAAGTCACCTCATTTGGTTTAACCCCAGCCAAAACCATGTCATCATATAAAGTTAATGCCTCCTCAGCCAGACCATGCTGAGCAGTACCAACAATTATTGAAGTCCAAGAAACAACGTCCTTTCTTCTCATCTCACAGAATATATACTTCGCAGCAACAACGTCACTGCATTTGGCATACATATCCACAAGTGCGTTGCTTATAAACAAGCAAGACTCATATCCAAGAGTTATGACTACACCATGCACCTGTTTCCCAAGCTCCCAAACAGCAGAATTAGCACAAGCACCAACCACACTCGAAAGAACTAAAGGGTCAGCTATACTAACCCCTTCATGCCTCATTTCAACGAACAAGTAAAGCGCATCAGTTGCATTCCCACTTTGAACCAACCCAGATATCAAAGCAGTCCAAGCATACAAATTCTTAAACGGAGATTCTCTAAAAAGCTGTAAAGCCTCAAGCTTTCGTCCACTTCGCGCATACCCAGATATCATCGCAGTCCAAGAAATTGAACTTAATTCAGAAATCGAATCAAAAACAGCATGCCCATAATCAGGCAACTCAAATTTCGCATACATATCAACAAGCGAAGACTTAACAACATCGTCTTTAAAAAAAGGGGAAAGCAAGAAACGAGCATGGAGTTGTTTCCCTTGCTTGACATGAACACTACCCAAGTTAGCACAAGCCTTGATGAGGGAAGAGAAAACGAAGTGATCCGGCTGCAACCCTTCATGGAGAATGGGGAGTGAGATGGAGAAGGCTTTATGTGGGAGGTTAGAGAGGTTGCAGGCGGAGAGAACGGTGGCCCAAGCGACGTGGTCTCGTTGAGGCAATGCGTCGAACAGTTTGAGTGCATCTTTGAGGAGACCGCATTTGCCATATGCGTCAATGAGAGTTTTGGGGAATGGATGGTGGTGATTGAGACCGGATTTGATGATTTGTGCGTGGAGTTTCTTTGCAATGAATGGATTCTTGCGTCCCAAGGAAAAGAGTTGAGATTTGAGTGCGAGTACAGTGGGAGAGTGAGAGAATGACATTCATCAACGTTGTTATTTTAGTCAAGCTTGTAATGTTAGATTTCTTCAATTATTCACAAACCCCTCAAACTTTTGAAAATATACATATCGGTTCGTAACTTTGGAACGATTCGAAAGTTAACTCTTGAATTACGAACCAATATGCACTTATACTATACATACCACTGAAACAGAATAAAAACTAAAATTTGTTGATATGGACTTGCTACGTACACCTAACAAAGCACCATAATATTATATAAAAAATAAAAAACTAAATGATTGGCTTATTACAAATATATAACCTAAGGATCATAGGATGTATTTGAGCTATATTCGTAGAGATTAAAATTTTTTACAATCAACTTACTTCAAGTGGTTCGATGATTTTGATTTGAGATCTTCGTGCATGCTCTTCTTAAGTTGATATACATTTCTCAAATTTCAATTTCAACATAATAAACTATATTGAGTTTTGAGAGATCCGCAAATGGATGGTAGAATTAGAAAAACATGTTTGACTTGAATGACATAATTTTTTTTATGACGTTAGTGTATTTTAGATGAGAGAAAATGATAAATAAATGATTAAAATATATTATTTAAATGAAAAAGAATGATTGATTAAAAAAGATATAAGAACAATGTCATCAATATCATCAAAAATTGTATCACCAAGTGCTAGCTTGGAAAGACTCTCACTTTATACTGCAGAAAAAATATTTCTTTTCTTACTTCTTCTTATCTTGAACACTGTCAAACATCTATCGTGGAATCCTTATCAGCTTTCGGCGATTTAGATTAGATATACATATATTTGTGATGAGCAATTTAAGTGAAAGATGGATTAATCAATACATAAAAAATATCAGCTTAAATTCCTAAGTTTGTCATTTAGCTAGACTAGATGCATTTTCACTTGGTCGTTTGCGTCTGCCGTCAAGTGATTCTTGTTTCAGAGAAATTAAAAATAATAAGACAGTGCCACAGCCCACAAATAACTACCGCATCCCGTTCTATATATATGAAAATTCTTTTTTCAGGTATATTTAATAATTAATGTATTTGGTCTTCATTGTAAACGAGATACATTAATTATTCAATATATCTAAAAAATAATTTTTCTTATATATAGGATCAGAGGGAGTAACTATTAGGATTCAAATTCTTGTGCACAGCGCAGAGATATATCCTATGAGAACGATGTTGGAATATTTTGTTCAGTATTTTATTTAATTATTATGTTTCGATATAATTAATTATTTGGGTTAATATTTAAGGTTGAGGTTTGTTACAATAGAATCATCCATCGTTATGAAAGTCTATTTTAGCAACCAACACTTTTGAACAAAAGTATGAGTCTTTTTGGTTCAAATAAAAAGAGTGGATATATTGTAGCAAACCCTTTTATATTTTTTTTGGGTGTTAAAAGTTAAATATAAACTGTCCCTGTGAGCTTAGCTCAGTTGGTAGGGACATTGCATAATTTATGCAGGGGCCGGGGTTCAAACTCCGGACACCCCACTTCTCCACATTTAATTGTGTAAGCTCTAACCACTAAACTACTAGACCAAAAAAAAAAGTTAAATATAAACCCTTTTATATTTAACTATGTGTATTAATTATTTCAATGGATGGTTTGACTTCTTCAAAAATAATATATTAGTTATTTATTAATTAGAATTTTTAGTTGATTAGTGATAATAAATTAAGTATATAATTTTTTTTTGTTGAAGAAGTCAAAATGAAATTTATTAATATCACAATGAATTCTAACCAACACAAGGAATGCTACACTATGAGTCGTAAAGTAGCAATATACAAAGAAAAACAAAAGTTGTACCAAAATCCTCACCCAACATACATAAAAAAAAAAAAAAAAACATCAACCAACATCACAAGCTGCCACACAAACAACTTCCACCACCTACATTCTGCTGCTTGCACACAACTCCTAAACAACAACATCAAGAACCAACACAACAACTAACAACCTTTGAAAAACAACTGGTAACTATAACGATTGAAACAACAACAACCACCTTCGTCGCAACAACATTTGATGTCAGATTAACGAATCCACCTTTGCAACAACAACAACAACAACTAGCCCAACAACAAAATCCACCTTCACAGTAGCAACACCATCGATCCACATCGACAAACCACGAGATAACAGAGTAGTCGAACCGAATGAGAAGGTTCTGATCGAACTCAACCGTTGAAGACCCACTATCACCTCCTCACACCACCAAAAATGTGGCCTACATCACCACCAACACCTCCTCCACATAGATCTGGATCGGAAGGAAACAACCACCACCCAAAAACACCAGGCAACCTGTGTTTTTCTAACATCCTCAAATTCAGCACCCGCAAGGAAGAAAATCACAAAACCCCCAACACAACACAACCCACAATCTCCTCCTCATCATCATCATCGCCACACACTTAAACTCACCACCACACAAGAAAGAGAGAGTGAACATTTTGCCTTCCAACTCAACACCAACAACCACCACTTTTGATACCCATTGCTAACAACCACCAAAATCACCACACACAGACTGCATCACCACTGCTTGGACATCACCCAAGACAGTCGCATTGCTCCCTGCATCACCTCCATTCGAAACTTCACAAAAAACAGCATCACACTAACATCACCACCACTCCAACATCACCAACCGAAATGTCTCCATTGGTCTCCAAAAAAAAATGCAGATCCAGATTCGAAAATGGTCACGGAATCACATCCACCACAACTAACACCTCCATGAAAACAACCACCACCACCCACAAAACCTCCCTGAAAGTCACCACGAATAGCAAACTATAACCCCCCAAAACCAGCCATCAGGAACAAACTATGAAAATTCACCGCGATTTGTGTTTCTAAAACCTCCCAAAGTCACCGGTGACGCCACCACCATCCACCACAGCAAGCCCGAACCAGAACAACGAACTACCGAATATGATGAGGGACGCCGGAGGTGAGGTGATGCGGAGGCCACTCCTTGTCGCACCACCACCATTTGGATCTACATCGTGACAAATAGTGGTTGGATTTGAGGAAAATGGGAAACGGCGGTGACTAAGTTTTGTTAACGATTTGAAGGAAAGAGGAAAGAGCAGTAAGCGTTTTGCTCTTGATTTTGAATTTAAGTATACAATTAATTAATACCAAATGAGTTTAATATTAATAGATGTCAAGATGATCTATTTTAAAATAATGAGAATTCTAATTAGTCATCATAATATATTAGTTTTCAATACTCTAGACATATCACATATTGTCTCTTTCTTCCATTTGAAGAATGTTCGATGCATAAGAAGTCTGGACTGAGGAAAATCACATTCGTTATCTGTATCTTTTCTGTTTATGTGACAACTTCCTTACCCATCAATAAAAGGTATGTAACATAACCCATGTTGAGTTGATGCCAATCAAAGTTATTCATTTGTTTTTTTATTATTTTTAATGTTATATATACATGGTTTTGATTGGGCCAACTCAGCATGGATAGTGTTACCCACCTTGTATTGATGGGTAAGCAAGAATTTCCCTTAGAGTATTAGTTTTACCACCCTATGGCCTTCTCCCACACCCTGTAAAATTTTCAAAAATGCCCTTGTGCAGTTCGGATTTTAAAATCCGGATTCATGTTTACTATTTCGGATTTTATAATCCGGATAATTCTTATGTATAATCAGCTATCAGACTCTCTCACATTTCAACAGTTTTGACTTTTGCTTTTAAAAACAACAAAAAAAAAAAAACTAAGTAAAAAATGCTAAAAACCTGTCAAATAAAATCATAAAAATATAAAAACACCACCAAAAAATTCTAAAAATGAAATAAAACTAATGCAAATTTTTTTGGATTTTTCTGAGAATATGAAAAATTAAAAAAAAATGAAAAATAAGTCTAAATGATGGAATTTTGGATTTTGAGGGGCGGAGTCTTGTAAGAAGTCCTTTGTACAAGAGTCATGATCCTTGAATTTTTTCTGATTTTCTGGGGAAGTTTCAGAGCAATCTGATCAAGTTGCCTGAAAACCCGATTTTTGACTAAGAACATGTAACAATGACTCAAAATAGAAGAATGAGAGTTAGGAAGATTAATATTGTTCCCTAAAGCGACTATACATGTTACAAACATGTTTAAAATTTGTGCTGATACAGTTCGGGTTATATAATCCGAACTGTTTTTCACTTGAAAAATGGTGTTTTAGGGGGTGTTGGGATTATGTAATCCAGAAAAATCATGTAACGCCCTACTATTTTATGAAGTTTCCGGATTACAAAATCCGGAAAAATCCGTAACTCATTTTTCTCCCTTTAACAAAGGAAAACACCGTTTCAAATTATTAAATCCGAAAACTTTAAGGGTATATTTGGAAGGGAAAAAAAGGCGCGCTAAAATACAATAGGTGGAAAAAGTAATCTCTTTTTTTATGGGTTTATGGATTGTTGTTATACAATTGTTAGAATCTATGACATGTTGATTTATAAAGGACATTAGAAATTTTTCATTAAAGATAACGGCTAAAACTTGAAGAAAAAAAATAAAAGATGAAAACGAATTTTTAGTAAAAGATGAAGGATGAAAAATATATTTAATTAATATCTTTAAAAAAAATTGATTTCTTTCTATCAAATTTTTTTTGCTGCTTTCTCCTATGAACGAATCGTAAAATATTTAATTTAATTTTGTCATATAAATAAGAAAATACTGTTACAATTATATTTAGAATAAAATTAAAAAATCTTAAATTTCCAAGTACAAATGTAGTGTACATCCACCCTGGACACTATTTGATGCGAATATGCACAAAGACGATATTGCTGAATCAATACAAACATACACGTGTAACAGTTTGAGTCTATATATCATACAACGTTGTTTGTCTCTTCCATCAACTTTTTCATGTGAGTTTGTAACTCTTTGATATATCTCATACATCATCATCATCACATTTTTTCTTTTTCTTCCTCAAAGTCTCTCTGAGAAAAAATGGGTACCGTTTTGCAACATGCTGTGGTTTCAGAGAAAGTGAATAACCAACATGGTTGCTGCAAATCAGGGCCAGGTTATGCTTCCCCTCTTGAAGCCATGTCTGGTCCCAGAGAAACCCTTATTTATGTCACTGCTGTCTACACAGGTACCAAATACTACGTTCCTAAGGGTTAAAGAAAGTTATGTATTTATTTTTTCTCTTTGAATTATAGTTTTTATTTGATCAATTGAATTTTGTATGTTGATTGAATACAGGGACAGGAATAGAGAAGCCAGATTATTTAGCTACAGTTGATTTGGATCCAAACTCTCCAACTTATTCAAAAGTGATCCATAGGCTACCTGTTCCTTATGTAGGTGATGAATTGCATCATACTGGCTGGAATTCTTGCAGCTCTTGCCATGGTGATCCATCTGCACAGAGAAGATTTCTCATCGTACCTGGAATTGTGTAAGACCCTCTACATACTTGCATTCTGCTAAAATTTTAAACATAAAGGACAATTGCCTGATATTAACCATCCACTTAACACAATTATCCATAATTTTAAACGTTAACCACGGTGTTCAAGTGTGTTTTTTTTGAGAGGTCACACTTTGTTATACTCCCTCTAGTTCTATTTATAAAAGATATTTGGTTCAATAAACGTTCATGTATCTGGTACAAAATTTGGACCAGATACATCAACTTTTGTTGACCCAAATGTCTCTTATAAATAGGACCAACGGGAGAGGGAGTATTCGTTAACCATCTCTGAATATAATCAATTCATATTTAAATTGTGCTTACCATCTAATTTGTGTCAAAATAAGGCAACTCTTTCATTTACTTACTATCTTGTATAGTAAACTAAAAAACTAAAAGTGAAGTTCATAATATTTCAGATCAGGTCGTGTATATGTGATTGACACCAAAACAAATCCAAGGGCTCCATCTTTGCACAAAGTTGTAGAGCCAGAAGATATCTCAACGAAGACTGGGTTAGCTTATCCACACACATCTCATTGCCTTGCTTCTGGTGAAATTATGATCTCATGTATTGGAGATAAAGACGGAAATGCTGAAGGAAATGGATTTCTTCTTCTTGATTCAGAGTTTAATGTCAAAGGAAGGTAATCATTTACATATTTGATTGAGAAATGCAAGGATGCTTATTGGTGTGCGTAAAATACTCATGGGATCAAACATTATATGGTGTTGAATCTTTAGAAATAGTTCTAGTTGGAACTACTATTTAGTTAGCATTTCAATATCTTATTTTCTAATTATATTATCTTGCATCTTGCTTCACATTGGTTAGGTGGGAGAAACCTGGGCATAGTCCATTATTTGGTTATGACTTTTGGTACCAACCACGGCACAATACCATGATTAGCACATCATGGGGTGCTCCTAAGGCCTTTTTACAAGGTTTCAACTTACAGCATGTCGCTGATGGACTTTATGGGAGGCATCTCCATGTATACAACTGGCCCGGGGGCGAAATAAAACAAACACTTGACCTTGGTGATAAAGGGCTTTTACCCTTGGAGGTATATATGTTCACAATAATCTGCGTGATTTAGCTATAAATTGTAGGCTATTCCCCCTCCTCCCAACCTTGTAGTTGTGAACTGTTTTGCAAATATTGGCATGCTTCATAACTAATGCACCTTGAATGCAGATAAGGTTCCTGCATGATCCTGCTAAAGATACAGGTTTTGTCGGGAGTGCATTGACAAGTAACATGATACGATTTTTCAAGACACAAGATGAAACATGGAGCCATGAGGTAAATCAAATGGATTTTAGTATCTAAGCTCTTTTGGATAGTTTTTGTTCTTCAACTCATGAATATTATAAATAGTACTTACAGACTAAGCTTACTTGCAGATTGTAATATCAGTGGAACCACTGAAAGTGCAAAACTGGTTTCTTCCCGAAATGCCTGGGCTTATAACTGATTTTCTGATTTCTCTTGATGATCGGTTTCTGTACTTCGTAAACTGGCTTCACGGGGATATAAGACAGTATAACATTGAGGATGTTAAAAATCCTAAACTCACTGGTCAAGTATGGGCTGGTGGCCTTATCCAGAAAGGAAGCCCTGTAGTAGCTATTAAAGATGATGGTGAAACTTGGCAATCTGATGTGCCCGAGATTCAGGTTATTGATATTTCAATTTTTCAATGCTTAGTAATCCTAGCATTATTAATAACACGTGTTTGAGTACCCTGCATTGTCTTTATGAAATAGATCTATACAACACCGACACTTCAAATAGTTGACATGTATGGTGTCCAACTGGTGTCAGTGTCCAACACCGTTATGCATAACTTGCATTCTTGGAACCTCAAAATTATTTATGTGATCTATGCAATGTTGGTTTTCCAGGGGAAAAAGTTGAGAGGGGGTCCTCAGATGATTCAATTGAGCTTAGATGGAAAGAGGCTGTATGTTACAAACTCACTGTTTAGTGCTTGGGATAAACAATTTTATCCAAAGCTTGTAGAGCAAGGATCTCACATTTTGCAGATTGATGTTGATACTGAGAATGGTGGTCTGAAAATTAACCCAAACTTCTTTGTGGACTTTGGAGCTGAGCCTGATGGTCCTTCCCTTGCTCATGAGATGAGATATCCTGGTGGTGATTGCACTTCAGATATTTGGATTTAAGCATAATTTTCATCATTTCATTGTATGAATGAAATGTATCTTTGGTTTAGTTTAAACTTGAAACAAACAATAATAGAAATAATGTACTTGTTCATCTTTAATGATTAGCAATGGATTGGAAATATAATATGCTAAGAGTGAAACTAGTTTTCTGCATAGTTATGAAGTTTTTGCTGGAAAAAAAAAAACTAAATTTATTTCTTTCACAGTAATAGGTGAAATACATGAATGTAAAATATCAAAATTGGTGACTAGCCCACATTAATCTGTTTTTGCTAGGAATAAGCAGCTCTATTTGTTTGTGTCCAAATTTTTGATAAATAATAAGATAAAGAATAACACTGCCCAATAGAACCAAATCCAAATTTAACTTGGCACATGCTCAATCTTAACTTTATTTTATTTTGAATAAACTCTTCTAAAATACTGTTGCAAATCTTACAACTTCGGTGATATCCATTATACCTCTTCTCTTGTTGTACCGCTCTATTACTACTGTTGATGTAAGACAAGCTCACAGTGCGAATCGAAGACGAAGTGGTAAGAAAGGTTCAGTTGGAATGGTGCAGATTTTGCATCCGGTCTCTGATTGATCCGAATTATACCTTTTTGAAAAGCCCCGGACCACAAGAGCAAAACTCATCGCTTTGCCATGGCTTAGGGGTTATTTTAGTCCCTCGAGGTCGTCTGAAGACCCAAAACCGTCTTTACTATTTTAGCATTTTCTAGAACTTTCTATTTTATTTCGTTTTGTTATTTTTCGGCCCACATGGGTTTGTTATTTCTTTTAATATTTAAACATAATTTATGCAACTCAAGAGGCACTTTTTGTTTGAATAAAAATATTCGAGACTTTTCTCTCAATTCTGGTGGATTTCAGAAACCCTTATTTGATAGGTTTGTCGTTTGCAACCTGTCTGTTTATCTTTTAGGTTTAGCGCTTGCTAACGCTTGCTTCCGTCCTGCGTTAACTGTAGTCACCTATATTTCTATGCTACGTAGTGGAGTAAAAGACAATTAAATTGAAAAGAGAATATACACATAAAAACTGAGGGAATAATAAAAGTTTGATAGCTATAAACTAGAATAAAAACAAAATTTGGACCCTTGCAAAATTGGATTTGGATTTCCTGCTGTTACAGTAGGATGCTGTAACAGATCAGGGCCATCAGATTTAAATCAACGGCTCAGATCATTTAACTGTGTTAAGTTGATGTCTAATCTGAACCGTCCGTTCAAATATCAATGGCTGTGATTTATTACAGCCCCAAACTGTGTGCTTTTTTACAGCACCAAATCCTGGTCTGCAAAATTACAATTCAATTGAATGAAATTATTGCAGAAACCATCATGAGTTGATAATATAAAAATATATTAAAAAGTAAACTATCACTTTGGACCTTTGGCAACATGATTTGTGACTTTTTTTGTTTTTTAAAAGGAAAGTGGTCTTTGCCACCCTTTTTTAGGCAAAATCAAAAGGCTGCAAATGATGTCTTTGTCGTGAAAATTATCCTTAATCACAGCAGATAATACGGGAATTGGGGTCTACAGGTTTAATAGCCGGTCTTGTAGTTGTATCTTCTCTCTCTGGTATGTGACTGCGACAGTGTATGTGTGTGTGACAATACTAAATGCTATGAAAATTTAGAAGTTACATTATATGACATACACATGCATCCCATAACTTCTTATGTCCATGTATGAGCCTTTAAATTCTCAACATTTTCCTTCAGTTTTTGTCGGTAGAACGGAGCTGCAGCTCAACACACAGTAACTTCTACTGTCGGCAAAACAATAATTCTAGTTCTAGATTGTAAAAATAAAATTGTAACACCTATAGTTTTTTATATAAAAAAAAAACTGCTAGTTTAGTTACAAAATTGAAGAGTAAACCTACAAATTTGTAGGACATTGTCAATCAGGTCAACTAAGATTGTGAATATTTCAAATAGGTCCTTGACTCTTGTCAAATTTTACTCATTTTAGTTGTTATTAAAGTCAAGGAGGGACTAAAATGATAGTAAGAAGTTAAATATAAGGACCAACTTAATAGTTTAATAGAGTGTTAGACATTTTTAAGATATTCATAATCTCATAGACCTATTTGACAGCGTTTGCAAAGACATATAAAATGCTTAGCACAATGTCTAACTACAGAAGATATATATCACAAAGTACATGATAAATGTAAACCAAGTAGGCATAATGAACAAATCAGAAAGAAAAAAAAGCAAAATTTTAACTATTGAATACTTTTGTTCAAGTAATAAGTATATATTATCATCATAAACTAAAAGGGTTATTGAATGGATTATACACTATTTAATTATCAGAAAATGTATACTTATAATGATCTTCATCTGCAAAACCAACACTAGGATCTTTCCCTTTCCTCATTATTTCCCTCACATTCTCAATCCTTTCAAGCATCCCTTTCAATGCTAAATCAAATGCATCTTCAAAATTATCTAACTTAGACCTAGGATCTGCATAAACTATTTTTGGAATAAGCTTTATAACCTCTTCTCTCATTGCAATAACCTCCTTCTCTGGAATTGCCAACAACACCTTCTCAAGATCAACATTCCATTCTTTCACATCCTTCACAGGTATATAAACAGAATACTTAGTTCTGGTTTTTGGTAAATGCCACTTATATTGTGAATAAGCTGTACCAGGATGAAAAAACACAGGAATACAACCAGCTAAAATTGAATCAAATATTGATCTTCTTGTGTATGAATCACCAGAAGGTTGCAAAGAAAACACAGAATTTCCAAACACCTTCATAACATTAACAGGATTATCACATTTCTCTCCACCATAACTACAATCAATGAATTTGCAAAACCTCGAACCACGACATTGTTCAATAATTTTCCCCCTAATTGAATCTTCATTTTCAGGCCTTGGTGCTCCAGTGAAAGTAAACAAAAATTCTCTCTTTTGATGTCTAATTTTACTCTGCCATTGCAAAACATCATTATCCATTGAAGGATGAAATGAAGTTGGATAAGGTATAGCATAATCATTATTCCATGAACTACCTTCAACTGCTAACATTGACATATTCATAGATTGAGGTAAAAATCTAAACTTACTACCCCAATAAGCCAAATCATCAAACTGTCTTCTAAAATCCCAAGAAATTCTTCCAGAAATAAGAAAATGATCCCTACCCCACATTTTCTTCCACTCAGGTTTTTCAACCAACCATTGAACAAGTTCAAAACCAGAAGAATCTCTGACAGTAAGATTATTAACCCAAAGAAAACGACTAATATCAAGACCAATGTAAGAAGGAACAAAAACTGCAGAAGCTAAAGATGAATCATTTGTCAAACATTCATAACTTTTCATCCTATTATGAAAAATAACCTCTAACAGAAACTGGTTTGTAGCATACCAAGTATTGTTTGGGACAAGAATTTCCTTAAAGTTTTGATTTTTAACCTGAGGACCTAAACCCATGTTGTCCATGTACGGACACATGTTTGGTTTGTCGGTTCCTCTAGTTAAAAATTGACAATTTAGAAGCAAATATTGGTTGAAACGAGAAGGGAGATTTTGAATGAAAACATAGCGACCAGTGCATGAATCTGAGAGAAATGTGTTTGGTTTTTTGTTGAGTGAGAAAGTGAGGATATTGTTGGGGGTTTGAAATGTGTGAGAATAATCAAAGCATAGAAGTAGTAGTAATGAAAATAAGAGAAAGGAAATGAGAAATGCAAACCAGAGTTGATGATGATTATTGTAACTTCGAGAGATCATTGGTGTTTTTTCCATTGATCTGTGAGTGTTTGACTGAGAGTCAGACAAACTTAAAGCTTCTCATCATGCTCCTCATAAAATCACAGTGCCCATTGGCCTTTTCATATTATATTTGTTTTTGTTTTTTTTTGTCAACATATTTGTTTTTATTGCTGGACGAAGTATGAAAGAGATGTTGAACGAAGTAAGTAAAGCATGTTCCTACAAATATGTTAATTGTTTGTTTAAATTTTTTTTTTTTTTTTTGTCACCTTTTATATTATAATTCTTTCAAATTAATAAGCGTGCAGAATTTGTCTAATATGTGTATATTTTTAGAAGGCTCTAAAGGTGGATTTATCATTTTTAGTGAAATCATAAATTTTATATTAGTAACAAAAAAAGGAGATTAACAATTTGATAGTGAAATGGTAAATTCGATATCTATATATTTCTTTGTATTTTAAGTTTGAGTTATTCTTAAACAAACATTGTGATGATGAGACACTTCTCAAGAGAGCTTATTCTTACTCCCTCTTATTCTATCTAACAAGTAACAACATTCTATTGAAACTTTGCCACCCTCTCTTAACATATGTTTTAATAATTACATCTAAAATTCATTATACATTTCCACTATATTAATTTGATCTGTGCGTTAATGATACAAAACTAAAACGTTCACATGACTCTATAGTTCTTTATTTATTTTCTTCAAATATTTATGGTTTCTTTGTCTTAAATATATCTAGAGGATTTTTTAAAACAAAAAATAGGATACTATAATGCACAATCTTTAATATGCTAAAGATATTAGACCAAATTCCTCTGGAAGTACTCTACATACACTCTTTCAATCATAAGTCCAGATTTTCAACTCATATGGTATAGAATGCAAGGTCCTAATTTAAGGAAACTAAAAACAGTTTTTATCGTAATCCACTATCTTTTATTGAATAAAAACATATATTGAAAAAGAAACTATGGCCTAAACTGTCCCAAATATTCAACTACACTTCTACTGATTTTATGGAAGAAACTTGGACAAAAATGGAAGAAATTTGGACAAATATTTTTTCTCAATAACCTCGGACCAATCAATCGAATATGCATTCCTATAGAATCGATCAAACACTACTTGAAATCGATCGAACACTACTTGAGAACGGCTATTCTGCTCAGAAATGAAATGGTCCAATTGTTTCTGGATACAGGTGAATACACAATATCTAGGTCAAAAGCATTTTATATCCATCTCTTTATAGCTATATTCATTTGACGAAGAAACAAAGTTAAAAACATTTTTAAAGTTATTGTTTAAGTCAGATAATAATTCAGCACATCTAAAAAAAATTATTTTCGATAAAAAGTATTAAAAAATATCTAATCAAACCCATGCATCACACAGGTTATATATCTAGTTATTTTTTATACATAACTTTTACGAATGTAACAATTATATAATGAGCCCGTTTGTTAAAACTTTTTTTAAAATAGATTTTGGTAGTGTAATTTGTTTTTGTTATTATGTTTTTAACAAAGAAATTTTCAAGATGTTCAAATGAAAAATCCTTTTGAATAGTTTATGTTAAAATCTCATTCTAAGTATTTCATCATTTGGTTATAATTTTTTTTGGATACTAAAATTTTGAAAAAATCTTTAAAAAAAAAAACCTATTTCAAATAGCTTTTCATAAAAATCATTTTTGAAAGATGTCGTTTTGAAAAAATATGTGAATTTTACTATGGAAAATCTCGAACAATGAATATTTAAGTTAGTGAATATCAAAATATGTTTTTCAACTTATCTCAAATGAGTTTGAAATAACTTTTACTATTTTTGAGTAAATTTCAAAAAAATCCATTTTAAAAAATACAAAGAAAAATCCATTTTTTTTAAATCTAAAACAAACGGACCCAATATAGCAAAGCGGGGGTAATTTTTTTTGTAGGTTCTCTCAACAAAGTAATCTTATTTAAGACATTAAATAATAAACTTCAATATACTTATTTATTGTCATACAAGTCCTTATAAGTACTTACTTGTTGTCATCAAAATCCATATATGCAAAGAGTTATTGTGAGTATTGAGAGATTATTTTAACTTTACAGACTATTTTGACTAATATAGTGCACAATCAAAAACTATTTTAAAATTTTGGTACATTAAGAGTCTATTGTGATTACCCTTTTTTCTCTTTTGATGAAGTTGAAATTGTGTGGCTTAGTTGATTAAAGCCACCTTAACGTGAATCAATGTTCTTATCAATGTTCAAGCTCTCCTCACTCTCTCCCCCTATTTCTCTTCTTTTTTTCTTCAATAGTCTCTAGTCTCTTTTTATCCATTTGAGGTATAAAGTGGTCAGACTTGAGGTAAAAAGTGGCTAGCTGGCTTGGGAAAAAAGAGATAAACCCTTGAGATAAAATTAAATTTTCTTCTTTTTACCCCAAATATTTTTTACCGTGGGTAAAAAGAATCTTCTTGGGTTTTAAAAAGAACCAAATTTAGATTTAACCCAAGGATTGATGATGTCTTTTCCCCAAGAAGGCCGGTCACTATTTGCCCCAAGGCTGATCATTTTTTACCTCAAGAGGGTAAAAAGAAAATAAGTAGATTTAGTGAATTTTAATAAATGTATCAATTATTGTATGAATTCTATTAATAAAATGAGATTTTGTTATATGTATTAATTTTGTTCATTTCTTTTTATTTATATTTGTTTTTATTTTCTGATTTTGTATTTAATGAATAAATTTGAACAAATATTAATTTAGTTCATTTCTTTTTATTTATTTTATATTTGCATTTATTTAATGAATAAATTCGAATAAATATTTATTTTATGTGAATAAATAAAGTAGAATAACATAAATAAACAAATTAGAATAAAGTGAATAAATAAATTAGAATAAAATAAACAAATAAATTAGAATGAAGTGAACGAATAAATTAAAATAAAGTAAATTATTAATTTGAATAAAGTAAATAAATTAATTAGAATAAAAGTGAACAAATTAATTAGAATAAATCTAACACTTGTGTTACTTAACTAACGCAACGTTAGTTAAATTGCGCAGAATTAATCACTTGCGTTACTTAACTAACACAAGGGCATTTTCGATATTTCAGTTGGGTGCGAGCAAAACTTGTTACGAGCAAAATTTGTTGGGAGAAGAGCATAATTCGTGTATGTATGCTTTATAAGGCCTACACTGAGATAATGGACTATGGTATTGGACATTGGCCCGACACGGTGCCATTATTATAAATAATAATTATGCATATATTGTCGACATCAGTAGATACAACTTATTAAAGAGAAAGGAAAAAAATATTAGCTTTTAGAAACAAAAGCTCTCATAAAAAACCATGAACTTACATTCATCAATACTATTCTTGTAAATATTGTTCAAACGGAATTGTGGGGGAGTGAGGGTGAATGGCTAGGTGGTTTTCTAAGTATGTCGGGATGTGTAGTGCGTACTGCGTATGTCGCATAATTATGGGGAGGTTATGAAGATCTTCGATATGCAAGAAGATTGGGGTTCATTTTGGTAGAATTAAATGTTGATTCTTTGGTTGTGGCAAAGACTTTATTGGATGGAGAATATGTTAGTACTATTAATCATAGTCTTGTTCAAAAGATAACAAGATTGCTTCAAATGACGTGGGAGGTGAAAGTTTAGGCTAGTGTTACTTTTGTGTATTTTATGTAGGGTTAAGTATGTTTTTAGTCCCTATAAATATATTGAATTTTCGTTTTAGTTTCTATAAAAAATTTCTTCAACCTTTAGTCCCTATAAAATTTTCAATCAGCACTTTTAGTTCCTATTTTTAAGTCAACTCGTGAATTTTTTTAATGAAATGATGCATAAATGTGTAGAATATTGTAAAAATCTCTCCTAAAAAAAATTAGAATTTTTTAACAAAACATGAATTAAATATGAATTTTATAAAAATTCATGTTTGTTAAAAAATTCTAATTTTTTTGGAGAGATTCTTATAACATTATATATTTGTCTGCAAAAGTTCATTAAAAAAATATGATTTCTAGATACGAGTTTACTTTAAAGGAGGGACAAAAAGTGAAAATTGAAAACTTTTGAGGGACTAAAAATCAAAGGAAAATTTTAGTGGGACTAAAACGAAAAGTTGATATATTTATAGGAACCAAAAACTTATTTAACCTTTTATGTATTTGTTCCTTTTTCTCGCTTTAGACATTCTCTTAATCGAAATTTCCGATTCAAAAAATAAATAAATAGTTTCCGTGATTATCTCCAAACACCTTTTCCACTAGTATAAAAAAAAAAAAAATGGTTCCATGAATCCTCAGTATGAAAACTTTGCTAATAAGAATGAGTTTAATGTGTAAAATAGATCTTATAAGAATCCTTTCTGCATCAAACTTTCACTTCTTTCTTATTGCTTCATCAATGTTCACAAAATGACCATAATTAAAAAGAACGCAGTAAGAATTAACTCACATTAACCTTTTAAAAATATATAATAAAAAAATAAAAACATTATCAAATAAATTATTATAAAATAATATAAACTTGAATTATTATTATTATTAATTAGTAAAGACTACTACAAGAACGCCCTTTGTTTATTTTCATTAAGGAAAGTACTATGTAATAAAAGATGAAAGCAATTGATTGCTTTTTGCTTGATTGCTTTTTCACCGTGTAACCTAGTACCAAATAGCACCAGTGTTATTAAGACACGAGACAACTGGATTACATGAAGAGAAATTTCCATGTCCACCAACACAAATTACACCTGCTTCCCCTCCATCAGCACGTGTTATGTTAATATGATCGAGAACAATGTCGGTGCAACCAATGTTGTGTTCACATTTAAGTTCGATTGCATAGTCACCAACCGAGGTTCCACGTATGTTGCTGTAAGTAACACCACTAATTTCCACAGCACTGTCTGCGTTAGGTTTATACTCTTGGTCAATAATCACGGGATTCTTGACTTCATTAAGTATAATATCTTCGTATGTAATATTCCTCGCATATCCAGATCCTCCCTAATTCAAACAACAAAATATGTATACTATTCTTAGAACTATTTTTAATTTGGGTGTAACTCAACTCTACAAATCATTTATAAGATAAATAACTCTATCATTTTTAAACATTTCTTATATTATATCACATATATAATATTAGACTTTCAATATTATATTATTATTTAATCACTACATCCATCTATGTGATCAACCTGATCTCACCTATCCTTACCTCAAATGTCTTGATTCTACCTCCATTTGAAGTTCCGGTGAATGTGCAATTTTGAACACGTACATCTTCTACCGTAGCATATGAATTATCTTTTCCGAGGCTACCAACACTGGATTCACCAATCCCAATGAGTTTCAATAATAATTGAACTATAACACACACACATAATGTAA
>Ga0315914_1004671_pt1 | contig 20384 bp, 19 predicted proteins | sample MpolenodulesMG_FD_203920 | JGI IMG/M metagenome (GOLD analysis project Ga0315914, IMG submission 203920) | Medicago polymorpha root nodule microbial communities from Los Angeles, California, United States - elongated nodules | ecosystem: Host-associated > Plants > Roots > Nodule | place: USA... | reverse complement strand
CCAAAAGGAAATAGAATGACCATCTCTCACGCTTCTCATCACTTCGGCATTAAACCAATTTTGCTCACCTCCATCATCTACGGTTGCCACATCTTTCCACCATCTTGAGGTAAACCTAGGCCACTCTCCACCAAGAACAAATGCCTATCGGAAGGCCCAAATACTTAAAAGGGAGGTTTGATTCGCTGCACCCCAAAAAGTTGCATGCCATAGCCATAAATTCCATTGGTACATTAATTCCCATCAAACCACTCTTCGAAAAATTAACTTTCAACCCCGAGGCTAATTGGAACCCTTGTAACAAAGCTTAAAGAGTCCAAAGGTTTGCAAGCGTCGCCTTACCGAAACAAATAGTATCATCCGCATATTGGAGATGAGATATCACCATCCCCTCCCTCCTAAAGCGGAAGCCTTCAAATAAATTTAGTCTCTCCGCATTCCTCATCAAACCACCAAAACCTTCCGCCACCATCAAAAATAAGAAAGGTGCCAAAGGATCCCCTTGTTTGAGCCCATGTTGAATATTAATCTCCTCCGTAGGACTTCCATTAACTAAAACCGACATACTACCTCCGAAAACACATGTTTTCATCCATGCCACCCACTTCGTACCAAAACCCAAACGCTTCATCGTGTACTCCAAAAAACCCCAATCATTCGAGTCATAAGCTTTCTCAAAATCCATTTTAAGAACCAAACATTCTTTCATTGATTTTTTAGCATAATCCACTAATTCATTCGCCACAAGGACACCATCCACCAAATTCCTCCCCTTAATAAACGCCGATTGAGACTTAGAGATAATTGAATTTATCACGCAAGCCAATCTCGACGCCAAAACTTTTGCAAGAAGCTTATAAAGGCATCCAAGCAAGGAAATAGGTCGAAAGTCTTTCAAAGACAAAGGAGACGAAACTTTCGGGATTAGAGTGACGAAATATGCTAGTAAGCCTTTTTGTAATGACTCATTCACATGAAATTGGTCAAACATGATTCTCATCTCATCCTTCATCAAGTACCTAAGGCTCTCACCGCATTACCTATCTTTCTAGCCTTCATACAATTATGAAAAAATCTAGTGTTGGAATCCCCCTCCTTTAACCACTTTACTCTAGACCTTTGAAACATTAGAGAATCTTTAGCCTTGAGCAAGGTCCAAAGAGTATTAAATTTCTCCTTCTGGATACCCACATCTTCCTTGTTCAAAGGGCTAACCTCGCCTCCCCACATCAAGCTCTTAAATTTCCTCCGAAAGCCTAGATATCCTCAAATCCATCTTGCCATATTCCTCCTTATTCCACAAACTACCCCTTTGGTAACCTTTGCTTCCTCAGCCAGAGTAAAGTTGAAGCCCGTTTCTTGTTGGATACCAAATAATTTAGATTTTTGTAACTCCTCTATTGGATTCCCCGCCTTATTGTTAGTCGAAGTCTGATACCTCCCCCCATCTTGGTCCTCCACTATAAGCCTCACGCCAGAAAAGTTCGAGTGGGGAACTATTTGACTCTCCCCAACACTTATCTCCATACATTTCACCCTTTCATCAACACCCTCAACATCGTTGGCAACACTCTGACCAACCCTGCTTCCTTGTGTGTCTGTCGAATAGGAATGTTCTTGCTGCACTGAATCCCCCCCCCCCCCTTAGGTCCTCCCTTCTTCCCTTTGATAGAAACTTCCAAAGGCATCCTGTTAGATTTACCTTTACCCAAATTCGCGCCATCCTTCCCCTTTTTCCTACGTTGCTTGTGCTGCTACTTAACTCTTAGCATCTTTTTCGATTCCTCCTCAAGTTTATCTACAGAGTCACTACAGACCTGAAATAATAGTGCTTATTCACTTTCTGGCCCCCCTCCAAACAGACAGCAGTACTAGAAATGTTAATTAATGGGACAACATCAGTTTTAAGCCCAACAGAAGTTTCCTGAGCCGGCCTAACTAAGGATAGAACTGGTCCATTGACCCAAAACCTTTTCTGGTAGATGTGAATGTTCGACGAGTCGGGTCGGTTTTCCTCCAATCCAAATGAGCCAGCTGGCAAAGCAGAGTGCTGCACCTCCAAATTCTCATGCGCGCGTGCTACTTCCGGCAGGGGGACATTAAATGCACCCGACCCTACCAAGCCCCCATCAGTTTGACCCCTCCCACTATCATCCTCCCCTTCCTCCACATGTGCCACTTCTATAGGTAAATTCAAAAAGTCTTCCTCTTTTGTAGTATCACCATCACGATCTCCAAAAAGGTGAACACCCAGACCTTCCTTCTGACCCATCTCTCCATTAGTTAGAGATAACCTAGCAGTACTCACCTCCAACCCTAGCAAAGTAGGGTTGACTTTACTAGGGCTGACCTTATCATCATCTACTGAGAGGACTCCTATCTCTGTTGCCACCACCTCCTCATCGTCGAAGCCTCCTTGTCCATCGGAAAACCCATCTTCCTCCTTTGTCACAACCTCCACCGTTGTATGTGCCTCTACCACCACATCCTCCACTACAGATAAAGCATACTCTACACCCATTACTGTGATTAGAAGTTGTTCACTGATCCAACCCATGTTGTAAATACACACTTTTATCCTTGCCACATCAAATATTTGCCTTGTGATTGTAGATTCATCAAAGTTCAGAAAGAAACCAAACTCAGCAACCACTTTCTTAAATGTTTCTTCCTCCCACACATGCAATGCAAGACCGAAAATTTTCAACCAAACAGACCTCCTACTTGCAACCAGATTTGTAGTCCAGGCTTTCACCTCTATAAAATGGGCCTCCCACCAAGCTTTGTGGCTCTCTGCAACCCTAGAAATTTCACCAGTAACCTCTGATTGAAGCAGCACCATTTGGCCTCCCATGGGGGTGGCTTTAATCTTCTCCAGACCCTCCAAAATCAGACCTTGTTGGATGGATAACCCTCCCTCATGAAATCTCAAAATCCTCCTCTAGTTCACTCAAACGATCCACTGATGGCAAAAACTCCAAAACTGATTTATTCCCTCCTGAAGCTTCTGTTTTTCCCCTAAGACCAGTGACAACATTGTTGTATGAGATTCCTTCCCTCCTAAGACCACCAGTCACCTTCCCTCCACCTTGCTCCCTCTGTCTTCTTCCTCCATCGTGGCTCCCATTCTCACCACCGCCTACCGTCCGCTCTTCCGTCACCTTATTTTCCTCCCTGCCAAACCAAGCACGATTTACTTTAATTGGAATCACCCCATCACACCTCCTCCAGTCTTCTACCAAGCTCCGGTTCGTCAGAGATCTCCATGAATTTAACGAACCTAAACCGGCACCCCTATCTATCCCTCTTCTTAGGAACAAAAACCTCCCCAACTTTACCAATCCTTGAAAAGAGCTTCCTCAAATCGGAATTGTTCAAATTATCCAGAAAGTGTGTGAAAAAGAAGGAGGTAGTGATTTTATCCAAGTATTGAAAAAACCACTCCTCTTCTTAATCACCGGACCACCCTCAGAACTCACTTTTGTCCCTGAAACCCCACCCCTCCCTTCCTGCGCTAGCTGCTTTCCAGACCCTCTTGCACTCTCTCTCTCTATCTAAGTTCTCTCTCATCCTTTTTTTGCCAGCCCTACCTCTTAACAACAAAACGAGAATATCGGCTAAAGAAGTCAGTGAGTTTGACTAAGTACCAACGAAATTGATTCGTGGTTTGTAATAAGTGGAAAATGCATACCTTGTTAACTTGTTTGAATCTACAACTAAGAACCTTGCATAAAGTTATGTTATTGAAGTGAAAAATAAAAGCCTTGCGTGTGAGAAAAGAGCGATAAACAATAAAAGTTTATGTGATTGAAGAGGTGATAAATGGAAAAATGAAAGGTCTAACCGAAACTGATATTAGAATTAAGTTGTTAATGTATATAATTTTTTTTAATAATATCTTTAAAAATCTAACCATATAAACAATATAATTACTGTAATATTACACAACCTATTGATTCTTTTACTATTTTACAAAGGTTAATGTTACATTGACACCCTTTTACCCATACCACTCTTGTACACACTTAACGTGGCAGGGTATTTTGGTAATTTAATAAAAAAATTCAATCCATTCACTCTCTCCAATTCTCCTCTGCACTTAGTTCAAAAAAAAAAATTCTCCTCTGCACAAGACAGTGAAACACCAGCTCCTGTTTTCTCTACTCTCACTTGACCCTCTCTCTATCTCTAACTCCGGCTTTGTAGGACGAATATGGATGGTGGTGGTGAGGATTGGGATCCGTGTGGATCCAACGGTTTAAGGAACATGAGGTCGGAGAAGAGGACAATGGTGATGGTGGGACAGTAACGATGCGGCAGTGAGGACAGAGGAGGGAGCGGCAGAGGTAAAGAAGTTGATGGAAACGACGACGACGACAGAGTGGGTAGGACGGAGCAGGCCAGATCTGAAACAATTCGTTTCCATCATCGTCGTCGAAAAAGAAGTGGCCGGATTTCTTATTATTATTATTTTATTTTTGAGTTATCACTTTATTATTATATATTATTGACATATGGGAGGTGTAGAATGGTATGTTGCCACTGGGATGGCAATTGGACCCGATCCTCATGGGTACGCGCAAAAAATACCTGCAATGGGTAGGGCAAAACCCTGCTTTCATGGATCCGGGTTTGGGTCCATGTATTACCCGCAAATTTAAATGGATATGAGTACGGGTAAGGGTACTATACTGCCAAGCCCCGCAACCAGCACATACATATTTATATAATATGGTAAATAATTTATTTATTTTTGATGTATAATTAATTAATTTATTTAGCTATTTAAGTTTAAGCCTAAAAACTACTTTATACTATTTTATTAGTTGATTTGAAATTTTTTGAACCATATTTAATTTCAATTGTGATATTTTTATTGTATTTTCATAGTTAAAGTGCAAGTAATGGATATGTGTATGGGCACTAAAGTTGTTGCTCAGGAGAGTATAGGTATTTTTTGCAAAAACGGATATAAGAAAAGGTGATATAGTACCCTACCTATAGGGTACTCATTGTTGTTCCTAATTGGTGTCAACTTATCATCTCTCTTTTAGAAAGAAGGAAGTAGCAAAAGAAATGCTTAAATGCTCTTTTGGTCCCTTAAGTATTTAGTTGGTATCGCTTTGGTCCCTTAACTAAAAAAAAGATTGTTTGAGGATTTTAAGTTTTTTTTAGTCTTGTTTTGGTCCCTTCTGTTAGGTTTCCGTTAGGGTTTAAAAAAAAGGTTAACTCCTGGACACGTGTCACCTTGTCATTGGTTCTGAGTTTTTTTTTTACAATTTTTTTAAAAAAATATATATACTTTTTTTTTATTAAAAAAATCCCACAGCCAATGACAAAGTGACACGTGTCACCTTGTCATTGGTTTTGGAATTTTTTTTTTTTAAAATAAAAAATATATTATAAAGAAAATATTTTAAAAAAAATTCCCAGAACCAATGACAAAGTGACATGTGTCCAAAGTTAACACGTGTCACCTTGTCATTGGTTCTGGGATTTTTTTTTTAAAAATAGAATATATATTATAGAAAAAAAATATTCCAAAAAAAAATATATATTATAAAAAAAATTCCCACAACCAATGACAAAGTGACACGTGTCCAAAGTTAACACGTGTCACCTTGTCATTGGTTCTGGGAATTTTTTTTTAAAAAAAAATATATATTATAAAAAAAAATATTCAAAAAAAAATAAAATCTCAGAGCCAATGACAAGGTGATACGTGTCCAGGTGTTAACCTTTTTTTTAAACCCTAACGGAAACTTAACAGAAGGGACCAAAACGAGACTAAAAAAAAACTTAAAATCCTCAAACAATCTTTTTTTTTAATTAAGGGACCAAAGCGATACCAACTAAATAGTTAAGGGACCAAAAGAGCATTTAAGTCCAAAAGAAAATAAGGGATACGGGTTGACTGTTTTAGCAATTTCAGGGTAATAATGTAATTCATTGTTAGAAATAAACTTTAGATTTTGAGACAAAAGACAGCCCTCTGGCGGTGCCGTGTCTTCTCTTCATCCAAGAAATGGTAACGGCCATTCCTTAGATTCTTTTTCTTACCATTTTCAATTCATTTATTTTTAATACAATCTTTGTTTTATTTTTTAAAAATTCAGTATCTAACTTAAGACCTCACTTATCGATTTTAGAAGAATCAATTGAAATCACACCAAGATCCTCCATCTATTAGTTCAACACAAAAATTGTTTTCCAAATTTAAAGTTAAAATTTAAGTTGAAAACTCCTCAGCCTCAAACTTACATCGTTACTCCTTCCGTCTCAAACTGTATGTCGTTTTGAAAAAATTTATCCTAAATTATATGTTGCTTTACAATACTAATGAAATATTTAATGTTACTTTTTCTATTATACTCTTAACTATTTATTACTTTCTCTTATTTCATTTCTTTAATTTATCTTTCCTATGTTATTTATTAAGGACAATTTTGTAAAACAATTCATAGTATTCTTTTGCCACACAATATTAATTACATGTCTTAATATGTGTGAAATGTCCAAAACATCGTACAACTTAGAACAGAGGGAGTGCAATTTTTATTTATCATTTCACAAAAACCATCTAAAATCCACCTAACATATATAAATGCAAGGATTGAAGTTTGAATTAAGCAAAAGTGTCTATTATAATAATAAAAATGATATTTATATAATTTTTAATGATAATTTTATCTGAGATTCACATGATGTACTGATTAATAATATCGACAATATCAATTAAATTTTAATTTATTTATTCGACAACTAATAACAGTAACACACACGCAAACCGTCCTTCTCATCGTATGTTTTGTTCTCAATAACACAAGTAAACAATTAGTCCAATATAGACAACAACCTCAAGTTACACACACACTTGTCCACTTCACAATTTCTTCATCATCATCGAATACGCAAAAAGGTTAAAGCAAAGCAAACCAAAGAGAACAAGATTTCTCACATTTCATCTTTCATTCATTCATCAAATGCTCAAACTCTTCACTCTCTCTTTCCCAGGTCATCCTCACTCTCATCAAGATCAAACTCACCAAATTTTTATTTTTATTTTTATAGTTTTTATTTTTGTTGAAATTTAATTATGTATTTTGTAGTTATTTATGTAGGTTTTGTTGATGGGTCTTAATTTAGATCTGAGTGTAACTTAAATCACGGTTTAGCTTAGATGTTACAGTCTCATGTTAAAGCAATTCAATTTTTTATTAGCTTAATTATGATTATGATATAGTACCCATTATCTTAATCTTTGCTTAAGGTGAAAGAAAGTGCTGATCAATGTGCAATCATTTCCTTCACAATTCATCCATCATCTCAGCATGCTCTGTGTTTTTTTTTAATTGCCCACTGTGCTTCTTGACATACATATTGTAATTTTTGCTTATTTTCTTCAATACATAATATTTGCAATGATACTGAAATTTTAACATATACTAAATTTCTCTGCCTTTGATTTTTTCGATTGCAGGGTAGTTTGTGACATACTGTTCTTCAAACTTCGGTTGCTGTTGGAATATGATCTCATTTTTCACTAGGAACTGAGGTCAATTTACTGGAAGGTATATTTTGAAGTTACAGAATTACAAATTATATTAATACTATGAAGCATTGCATAAATTAATCACTTTACAATAGTTAACATTCCTGTGAGATATCATTTTCCATAAAGAGAAGCTGTTGGATTGGGCATGTCCCTTGTCTGACACCCGTATGACACATGTTTAGCAATTCAGACAAGTGTCCTATTAACACTTTTCTTTTTCTCTTTGCTTCGGCACACCTCAACACTCTTTGAACAAATCTACGAGAGTTAACGATGTGTCAAAGCAATGGTGATCATTGAGGAGGTTAAAGACATTAAATATGATTATATCATTTCTAGATTTTCGGTAATAGATGGATGAATGATGGTGAAAGATTATCATTTATTGTTTTAGATTTTTTTAATGAAACAAATTGCTCAATTTAGATGTACACATATCTTTTGATCTCAATTTAGATATCTATAATTAATGTTTGTATTCTATTTAATTCATATTGGTGTCGGTGTCCTATGTTTTTGACATTAGCAGTGTCGTTGTATCCATGTCTGCCTCCTGTCAGTGTCAGTGTTTGCATCCTGTCAGTGTTGGTGTTTTCGTCCTGTCAGTGTCGGAGTCCATGCTTCATAGACTGTTAGCAGTTTATCTAAGACTATTGGTGATTTTCCATAATATGTAGAGATAGTCTATATTCTATCATGATATACATTTAAGGGAGAAAAAGTTTGTTCTCAGTCTGGTCTTTAATTTTCTTTATTTGAAATTATACACCCCCTTTTTTTTTATACATTTGCAATTATATTTTCATAACCTTTATGTTTCGGTAGACTTTTTTATTAAAATAAAACTCTTGGAATTCAAAAATCTTTGTTTGTTTCTCTTTAGGAAAAATTGATAAACCTCTACATTCTGCTGTAGCTGACATTAACTCTTTGTTCCTTTTAATCCATGTTTGCTTCCTCTTGTGATATCTGTTTTAACTTTTATGCATTATTTAATTTTTAGATCGTTATCTTGAAAAAAGATGGCAGCTGAGTTAGTCAATGCTGCAACAAGCGAGAAATTGGCTGAAACTGATTGGGCAAAAAATATTGAAATATGTGAGTTGGTTGCACGTGATAAAAGGTACGGCAAAACTTTCATCTCCTTAATTTGTTCTATTCCATTCTGATCGGTCAATGTTTGTTGATTTCAATGGTATCACATAAAATAAAACTGAAGTCATTTAATTATCTTCATACATAACTCTTGTGTTAGGGTTTTTCATTATAGGAAATAAAACCAGCAATCTTTTAGATTTATTTTCATACATAATGCGTGTTTCTTTCGTCTCTATGCATAGCAATCAAATCTCTGATTGGTATACTTGTGACTTGTGCTACGCCCAAGTGGCCAGTTTATTGTTGGGAAGATAATCCCCATGAATGATCATTTTTATCCATCTTTCCAGAAATTGATTGCTGGTTTGCCAGGAAGAAATTCTTTTTCATTTTAGCTGTACGTTTTATGTCTTCCTGTTTATTTTATTCTCAGAAAGAAAACTTATATTAGAGTATTACGTTAGTTGGTAAGCGACTGATATCAGGCAGGTGCCTGGCAAACTGTGTGGTTGTGTTCGCTTATTTTGTGTTCAAATAGCGTGCAATAAAAATCTTGCAGAGAGATATTTTGAAAAGGAAAAAAAGATTATATCTTAAAAAACAATTAAATCCAAGCGAGCTTATCTTCTCATGTCAAATTATGTTCTTCACAGTTGTTGTTCAGAACCATCCCTGGACCTTGGCTGTTCTTTTTTCACTTGATTAGTAATATAAATGAACTCATAAGCATATTAGATAATCCTAGTGGTTACTGTTTTTAACGATCATATCTTTTGAACATGAAGGCAAGCTAGAGATGTTGTTAAAGCTATCAAGAAGAGACTCGGTAGCAAACACCCCGACGCCCAACTTTATGCTGTCACGGTGAGTTTGATGACGTTGTTAGGAATTTTCTTATTAAAAAAAATCTGCGTGAATCGATCGAATTCGTATTACTTTTACTGAAAACGTATGTAAAGACACAGATAGGCACACCATAGTATGCTGTAATTGATATAGAGAAGCTTGGCTATTGGACTTGCTTTTGTTGGATATTACATGCTCATTTTCTTATTCTATGGATTTCTACTGAGTTGTCGTTGATCTGTTGATTCTCTAGTTGCTGGAGATGTTGATGAACAATACTGGAGAGCATATTCATGAGCAGGTGATTGATATCGGAATTATTCCTATTCTTGTGAAAATTGTGAAGAAAAAGGTGAGCTTTCCCCACTGAGACTTGTTGTCTAGCTAGGCTAGTTTTTTCTTTATCTGATTTCTTACTTTGTTGTTTTCTTCATTGCAGTCTGATTTGCCTGTGAGGGAGAGGATATTTCTTCTACTAGATGCCACACACTCATCCCTTGGCGGTGCTTCTGGAAAATTTCCTCAGTATTATAATGCATATTATGATTTGGTGGTAGGTACAACTATGTGAAACAAACTCGTGAGATGTTATTAGAATTTGGTCTGCGTTCATTTGATTAGTAGGTGGTGGCTAGGCTATTGTTGTTCTAGAGCAAGAAAAAATAATGCTAATCTTACTGTATGATTTTAAGAATAGAAGATGAGGCTAATACAGGAAAAAAAATATTCATTTGGTCTACATCTGAGTCTTAAATTGCATACCAGGAGAGTGTTCCGGGTTCATATTTGACCAGGATGTATAGTGTTGACTTTTAGGGATAATTTCATTTGGTAATTGGCACTGATATATCATATACATTTAAAGTGCACCTGTGATGATTAAATGGGAAAATTGTGCAAAGTGGCATGTAATATTATTTTTGAGCTCAAGATCATTGATGGTCTACAAATATGCTTGGTATTATGCCATTTGCAGCTCCCCATGTTGCTCTTTTTAACATGTCTGTTACCAAAAAAAGAAGAAAAAAAGAGGTTACTCGAGAACACACAAATAAAAGTCATTATATGCCATTATTTGCAAGGGATTGAACGCTAGACCTCTGCTTAAAATTCCTGCGATGTCCCTTAGCTCACCAACAGAGCTTGAATAAAGTCATTATACACCATTACTTACGACATTTGGTTTTATACTTTTTACAGAATGCTGGAGTGCAGTTTCCTCAAAGTGCTCAAGCGGTCCAATCAAACCACGCTAGTTCACAACCTAGTAGGGCCGGTAGTGTACCAAACAGGGAGCAGGCCTCACCTAGACAAGAAGTGCCTGTACCACAAGCAGAGACAGTTCCTGAATCTAGGTGACTTATGTTTTTGAGTTTTAGTGTACTTGTGATTGACATGATCTTTAGAAACCCTTTTCTACCCTACTGTATTTAAATGGCTTATTACGGTAAGAAAAACTATTTGCTTTAGGGGATGGAAACTAGGATAATAAGATTTAGCCATATACAATAGTTTTGGTCAAATGAAATAAGTGATCAGTTTCAAAATCTGTCTTTGGGTGGATTTTTTTTCCTTTAGTTTTTTTGGATGAATTTATTCTAAAAATAGTTGTCTATTTCTTCATTTTCATCTGCTTGTATATTGCAATCGTCTTTTGCAGCATCATTCAAAAGGCTGGTAATGCATTGGAAGTTTTAAAAGAAGTCCTTGATGCTGTTGATGCTCAACATCCTCAGGTGACTCTTGAGAGTTGTAGTTATAGAATCTGCAAACAATTAGATTCTAGCTTTTGCTGAAAAACTTTCCATTTCTTTTCTAGGGAGCAAGCGAAGAGTTTACCCTTGACCTTGTAGAACAATGTTCATTTCAGAAGCAAAGGGTAATGCATCTTGTGATGGCTTCTCGGTAAGGCTAATTTAGTTTTTCACTTCTGCTTTTGAACCTTATAATTTCCTACTATTTCCTTTGTAGACCCGAGACGTTCAAATTATGGATAGTGCCTTTGCTCCAAGTGTTTTGGTAGATATACTAATCCTATGTATGAAGAGTATATCCAAACATTTCAGGAACCCTCCCTTAAAATCTAGCGATCAACCATCAAGAAAGAAGAACCAATTCACTTAAATACTCCTCCGAACATCCCGTACTACTCAATGTGGGATTTGAGCACCCCATAATACCCAGGACTTCTCAGTTAACCCATCCATATGCAGCCCTTTCCAAGTAACTAACATCCGGGCTCTGATAACAATTGATAAGTATCCAGGCATTTGGAAAACCCTCCACCAAGCATCTCATCCTACTCGATGTGGGACTTGGGCAAATCACTATACATATAAGCAAACAAAAAGAAAAAGAAAAGCCCTATGTGGGCTTAGTTTAATAATAAATAATCAGTATAGTTTTAGTGTTGATCTCAACAAAAGCATAAGCTTTGCCTTCTTCAAAAAAAAAGCATAAGCTTTGTGTTTGTTTTCATGTTACTTATTGTTATCACATGGTTAATTGTACGTAACTGGTTTTTGCCTTGTTCATTTGTAGAGATGAGAGGATAGTTTCTCTAGCAATTGAATTGAATGAACAGCTTCAGAAAGTTCTTGCAAGACATGACGACCTTGTTTCTGGAAGAGCTACAAAACCTGCTAATGAACATGTTCCAAAAGTTCAACAAAGACGCGATGGCGTTGTATCTAGCAGAGCGACAACAACTGCTAATGAACAGTTTCCGAAAGTTCTACCAAGACGAGATGACATTGTAACTAGCAGAACCACAACAACTGCTAATGAACAGTTTCCAAAAGTTCCTCCAAGACGCAATGATGTTGTATCTGGCAGGGCTACAACAACAACTGTTATTACCCGCTTTGACCACGATGAATCAGAGGAGGAAGAGGAGCCTGAACAGTTAGTGCGAAGGTGTGCCTAACTTGTTCTTGCAACTCAATTAACTCCTTAATGAATGATATAACACTGTATTTGAATATTAATTCATCTCGGTATAACTAATGCCCTGCAGATTACGCAAAGGAAAGGCTTGTGCAAGGCCTGAAGACGAAGAAACTGAAACAGACCTCTCTCGCATGCGTTTGAATGGGGAGAGACTCAATCGTCCTTTAATACGGCCACTGTCCTCAGAGCCATCTCGAGAAGCTCACAGTCCTGTTCCTCCACCGGCTGTGATTCCACCTCCGCGTCCAAAACAGAATGGGGAGCTTCCTCCTGTTGCAATTCCACCGCCGCCTGCAAAACACATGGAGAGGGAAAAGTTTTTTCAGGAAAACAAGGATGCTTCTAATCTGTCTGGTCACAGGAGAGGCCTCTCTTTACATAGTCGCAATGGCAGCAGCTCTCACAGTCACAATGGAAGTTTTGATTTTAGCGACTGATATCTTTAACAACAAAACCTCTTTTGATTTTTATCTTAATTTGGAGTTGGTATTTTAAAGTTGTGAGAAGTTTGTGGTTTCTGATCTAGTCTTGTTGCCTGTTATTTGGAGAGGGTGAAGAGAAGGAAGAACGTGTCTTCAGTTCAAGAAATACCTGTAATTATAAAGTTTTCTAGATTATATGATGTATTGTGGCCTGATGTTTTAAAGTTTCAGGTACTATTGTGATAAATGATATATGTATTCTCCCTAATGTAATAGTTTTGGTAAATAAAGTGAATTCATGATACATTCAAACTGTCAACTTGGTACGAGTATTTTCAAATAAATTTTTTACGAATATATTTTAAATTTATGTAGATGTACCATATACTTATGAGCAGCTAAATGAAATTATAAAAACAAGATATGCAAAAAAAACAGGAACTGGTTAGTCTTTCTTCCAGATGATGATGAAAGATGAAAATACAAAGTTTCATTAAATAAATTTCAATACTCTACTTTTTGTTGGACAAATACCTTACCTATATTCATGAGGCGTAAATTTACTTGCATCTAAAAATTCTAGCATACCCCGTAAAAAAAAATTAGCATATCCTTAAAAAATTAGCATGATCCACAAACAAACTAAATGGATTTAATTTTGATCCACTAATCATGTTTTTTTTTATTTTCTTCAATTGTGTTATTTAAATATCAAAATACAAACACCGAATGTAATATTGTATATGTTTGTCTTTATCGGTCTTACTTTTTATGTTTCACAACTTGCGCACATTCAAAAATGCACAAGTAACATCACAAAATTTGATGTCAAAATCATTTCTCTTTTTTATCCACTATAATGTAATCAAGCATCACCACATTATATGTAAAATGAGCTCAACTATTAAAAAAATAAAAAATCTCCCACCAAGTAGAATTCACTTATTTACTACATGGATCAATTGACATAATAACACCATCGCATCATTGATTATGTCATCTAGATACAATAAAAAAAATTACTTTGACTTGTCAAACCACTTAATACAACCCCTCAAAATTTCAATATTGTACAAGGGCATGACTTGATGGCAGTGTTATTAAAAACTTATATACTGAAGGATCAAAATTGAACTGAAACTATGAACTCCACTGTCTGAGAGCATGGTGAGATTCATTCACCTAAGAGAGGGAGATAATATTCCCCATTGGTGAAAAACACTATCAGGTGTCGTGACTTCAAAAAACAAAAGAAGCAGCACAGCTAACATAGCTGCTCTTCCATTCCAAGTTTCAGCACTTTTCGTCAAACCCCATTCCCACACTATCACCGGCGATGGCAACTCCCTATTTTGCGAGTCATATGCTGCCAATAACTCTTGTACACTTCCGAGCGGAACCAAAGACTGCCAAAGAGAATATACTTTCAATTAGATCATGACGAGATGCCAGATTCCAGAGATATAAATAAACATGGTCCCCATATTAGAAAGATTAATTCCAAAATAGATCAAATACTACAAGGCTAAAACTAAAACAAGGACAAAAAGTAATATATCATATCCATATGTTTCATGGATTGAAAACGGCAATCTTTTGAGACTAAAAACAAAGAAGATGCATATTATAGGGACTAAAAGGTTAGTTAAACCAATTATGACTAATTGAAAAGAATACCTGTCGAGCTTCGAGGCTTGAAACTGCCATGGCACCAGCATATGGGAGACTTTCAATGACAGCATCTGCCAAATCAGAAATGAAGGAGGGTTCACACCCTAGAGCAGGAACACGGCCCCAATTTTCTATACCAGATTCTAGAGCCAATTCTTTGTATTCAACATCAATTTCTTCTAGAGTTTCAATATGTTCACTGACAAAGCTGCGAGTGAATAAAGCCACAATAATTAACAAAACAAAATGCTAGGCAGGTCTAAGAAAAAGGGCGAGAAAGATAACGAAAGAAATTGTGGCATGAGTAAACTTAATATATTTACCTAATTGGAACAGCCAACATACTTTTCACTCCTTTTTTTCCAAGTTCAACTATGGTCTCATCTGTATATGGTTTTAACCATTCCACAGGTCCAACTCTACTCTGTAAGAAGAAGAATTATTATTTTAGTCAATTACTAGAAACCAAGAAAACGTCATGAACTGTTCAGAAATTATTGCCTAATGAATAACATCTAAAGATAAAAAAGTTAAAGAAAATGAAACAATAATCAAAAGCAGGAAAAAAAAAAAAAAGGAAAAAGAAAGTTAACCTGATAGGCAAGGGTGAAGGGATTTCTTATCTTTCTTGTCTCAAGCTCTTCCATGATCAAATCCACACATTCCTCCATCTCTGCCTTGTACGGATCACCGGCCTCTTCCACATAAGCAAGAGGCACCCCATGTGCACTAAAAAATATCATGACCTGCACAAATCTTGGAATTAAAGCACACACAGCCAGCAATGAAAAAATGTAACTCAATTTGAAAACTACTTCTTTGCAATGCCAGAAAAGAGAAACAGGAATAACCAAAATCGTTAGTACATGAATCTCAACAAAAACAACACATTTTTTTTGGCATAAAATGGCATTTCACAGTTTCCATGAATTCGTTGATACTACATAAGGTAAAAAGTACACTACCTCTTTAGGGCAGTCAAAACTCTTGAGCTCTTTTTCAATTAAATTTGACATGGCCTTTATGTATCCTGCGCGTTGATACCATGAAGGCAATACTGTGTGCTGCATGTTGACTAGATACTCATCCTCTCTGAAGGACCAATTCATAATTCAAATCATGACATGAAGTTTGATAGTTTATAAATTTGAAGAATAATTGACATGGTAATAATAGTAATCACCGGAATATACTCTCCAGTAGACGTAAGCTCGAGCCACTGGTTGATATTGAAAATTGTGGATAAAGTGGGAGAACAACCAGCTTTGTAACTCCATCCTTTTTAATCTACACAATATGTTGCAATAGGAAAACAATTATAACCAGGTTTGAACAATGAGATCAGGTAAGCATTCTTGATTTCTTTGATTATTTATAAATATTTTGCTACCTTTATATTTAGATTACAAAGCATGCAGTGACATTTTTTAACTCGTATTGTAGAGCGATAGCAGGTAGGAGAATCCCTGGTGGCATAATCTTTATCAAATTCTATCAGAGTTTTTACATTATGAACCAATAATGAGATTATCAAGCACCTGTTCGATAGCTTCCTCAGTGAATGGATGCCAGTAACGCATGCCAACATACACTTCAGCGGGGACATTCTTTTCCAGAAGAGATTTCTTCAAGTCTTCAGCCTGTGCAGGGGAGATCATTAGAAGAGCAAAGATAATAATAGAATGAATGAGTTATGAATCGTAGTGCTAGAAAACTCTTAAAAACATAAATAAAAAAAATATAAGTCAATAGTAGAATCTCATTGGATTAGCGAAAAATTCCAAAAGCTTGATTGAAATGATTGGAAAAAGAGTAAGGATGAGGTAACAATATAAAAATGTAAGAAACATTAAAATTAAATTACTTTCAGAGTAAATATTGTTGGATCATCAATCCAACATTGGACTTGCATGTTAAAAATTATGTAGTGTAGACTGCCACTTAAGTTAAAAGTGATCTAAAAAGGTTTGGTTAATATGGGCTTATAAGTATCTAATAGGGTGTGGCCAGGGTTCTATATATAGAGAGAGAGAGGTTACGGTCTCCAGATCACGCATAATTGCAGCTGTTATTTTCTGACATCTCATATCAGAAGAAGATAGAGAGATAATTAAGGATTCATTCAGAGAGAATGTGTGTTGATCTGGAAGGCCAAACCACCAAATATTTGTTCATTATGAATTCAAGTACGCCTCCGCATATTATTCAAATTATTAACATGAATGATTTTGGTTCCAACAAATATCTCTCCTTAACAGTTACTGCATAAAAGTGGTTCTAACTACTATTATTGGATGAATCAAAATACACATAATGCTACTATTTGATAGAGTTATACAAATTTCCGCCATATCATTGTGCTATTCTTGCACTTTGCAAAATCAGAAGCTGACAAAAGTCGCAAAAGACAAGTTTCATGCATCAAGTACATAGAGAGACTACAGAACAACAAAGCCTGGAACAACTCCTACTCAAACATGATTAGTTCATTTTCTGAATATTGAAACTTGAAGTATTGTAATCATTTGAGAGAGAAATATAAGTCATAATCAAAAGGAAAATAAATAAATAACAGGAAGTGTCATGCCTGTGCATCAGTTATACGTCTAAGAGGAGAACCACCACCAATTGAAGCGTAGCCTTCTCTACTCTTTGGGGCCCTTAGAACAGATACAAACTGGGCCAATGGCTTTTGAAGAAAACTAAATATTCTTGGCAATCGTATAATATCCTGTGAGATTAGACATAAAATACAACTGATATCAAACAACAAAAATGACAATCTTAGGTTCATCACGACCTAAAGGAATAGAGGGATAAAAAAGCAGTTGTCAATCGCATATTATGTAAAATAGAAGCTTGTTCATATTCCGCTATGCTACAATGCTATAGCTGCTATTTGGTAACAGTTTGTACCAAATCATGTTACGCATAAATAATAGCAATTTTTTAATATTTCAATACACTATAGCACTATAGCGCCGCTATTTGATAACATTGTAAAAAATACAGTTCAAATGTAGAGTATGTAAAAGCTAGAGTATTACCGGGTCTGCAAAAAGATTAAATAAAAAAGGTTGCACGTCTTCTAGAGTCTCTGGACCTCCAAGGTTTAGCAATAACACTCCAATCTTATCATCAGATGTAAGAGTTGCATCAGAAACATCCTGATCTGTTTGAGCTACTAAAGCTCCTACTGAAAACATGTGCTTTTTGAGTGATTGGTTGGAAACCAAGGGTTTTGCTTCAGATCGCAGTGAAGAAAAACTGGCTGCTATGTAATTTTTCACAGGATTAGAGTTAACAGAAGCCCCCACATGAGCTCCAGAGCAGAAGGACTTTTTCGGAAAGGTACAGATTGCCTGTGGCGACAGCCTGCAAAAGTAAATATAATATAAGCTTCGAAAGTTTTTACTATCCTTGATAATTAGTGATAAAATGTGGCATAAAAAATGCATGAGGAAAAGTTGAAGTATAAGTTTCAGCATGAGTTTAAAATGTTTTGAGCAATAAATGAATGTGTTATATCATAGCATCAGCCACATTGAAGTTTAGAAGGCAAAAAAAATTGATCGCCTAGGATGCACAGCAGTAAGGAGATTTTTGACGAACAAGATGCCTCATATGTTTATAGAAAAAGGGTTAGCAGCTATTGTATGTTTTGGCAAACAGTCTAGCAGGATCTTGGATGTATTTGAACCAGTAAATTGGTGCTTTAAATTTTTTGAGCTTCAGCGAGAAATTGTGAATTCCTATCCATTGTTGAGTTGTGTAACATAGCTCTGAAATATCAGAGAATTCTAAATGTTTGAAAAGAAATTGGAAAATTATTATTCGTTCATCCTCCAAAAGAAGCTATACATTGGATCTTTATAGAGCAGGGAAAAAGTATCAGAATTTAAACTCGGTATTGTATCCTAACCTAGCTCCTAATCTGAATGATAAGTCTTAGAATTTGTGGTTCAGCGGCCTAACATGAAAGCCCCACAAAATCAGCTAAGGACATTTCCTAAGAAAAACTTACCATACCATGTAAGTTGCATTGTAAAATTAATCAATATATTATAAATGTGAGCCTTAAAATAATTTTGTAGACCAACATGGAATGCCATGTTATGAAATAGAACATGTTGGATTCCGAAAAGATTAAGGACAAAGTTTGGATTAGCATAGTTGGGCTTACCAACTCTCCAGGATAATTTTATTTATTTTCTTATATGAAGACAATTTAACTTAACTTTGTTACAAAAATAACTTACGAAGGACGGTTGAAATTAGGAGAAGCCTGGTTGAGTGTATAGGAGGAGGAAGAAGTAGTAGGCGATGACGTGGCATGAGTTGGAGTTGAAAAGTTCATAGCTGGAAGAATTCTTGAGGACTTAGCACGTGTTGTGTGGTGATAGAATAGAAAATCAGCTATGTATGAGCTGTTATACCTTCTTTTCTTTGCTTTTCGACCTTTGGTTGGTTGGTTTAGAGGGAGGGAGGGAGGAAACGTTAGCCGTTATGTACTTTGCTTGGTTCTTAGTGTTGTTACTTGTTACTCCTCCACAATCAGATTTTTGTGGCTTAGGGCCAAACCGTAATTTAAACTCTCAGCATTTATAGATACAACAATATGTTATATGATGTCATGTTTTTCAATAATTTTAACTTAAAAAAACTTCTTTCTACACATGCAACAATCACTTAAATGAATTTGATATGCAACGGTAACATTTAACAAACTCAAAAATTTTAAATACCGACATTAACATATTTGACAAATATATTGCAATATTTTCAATATAGAAAAATAAATTTGCATCAACATTCGACAAATCATTATGAAAAAACGTGGCATCAAAATTTGTGCATGATTTTTTAAATTCATTATCCAATGATTTCAACGTCAAATAAAAAACCATAAATACTTTCAAATACCTCTAACTGCTCAAATCTATTTTTTCAATGAAGTTATTATCATATCAACAACCACCAAAATATGAATGACTCTAAAAGATTCTTCAGGTGGTTGTAATTGCTCATCACTATCATTCTAATCATATTGTCTTTTTCTAAAGTTACGACACTTTGTTAGAAGTGTCGGCTCTATACTCATATCAAATGCAAGACTTTTTGGCATCATGCTAGATTCAAAGTCTTCATTTCTATATTTTTCAAAATATAATATTATACCATACAATTTTTTTTTTTAATTTTGGGACTCATTCTATACTTATTTTCTGGAGCCTAAGACGATCCCCCTTAGTTATATCTCATATACCTCATAAATATGACTTGAAGTTGTGGATATTACTTGATAACAATGTATGTCATTTTAACAAAATTTGTTTGTTCTAAGTCATTTTACAATATCAATAAATTATTGATACTTATTTTTCTATTATATCTTTTACTATTTATTACTTTATGTTTTTCAATTCTTTTAATTTATATTTTTCATACCATTAATAAATGATATTTTTGTAAAACAACTCACAATTACTATTTTATATACAAAATTAATTATGTAACATCCCAATATTTTATAAAAATTATATAGGTCATTCGTGGTAATCTTCTTGATTTATAAATTATTCGACCACTTATATTATATGTAAAGAATTTAAGAAAACTTGTAACACTATATTTTTCTTAATTGACTAATTAGAACCTTTAGCTTTTTATTTTAACTAGTGTGTAGTTATCTACTTTTCTTGATCAATTTGATAAGCTAGAAATGTCTTCGACCTGGTAAATTATTTTAATATTAATTAAGGAAATTGTGTAGAGTAAGAAATATAAAGAACTTCTTTAATAATAAATAAATATAATATAATTGTAGTTTACAAAAATTAAAA
>Ga0315914_1004669_pt1 | contig 20389 bp, 6 predicted proteins | sample MpolenodulesMG_FD_203920 | JGI IMG/M metagenome (GOLD analysis project Ga0315914, IMG submission 203920) | Medicago polymorpha root nodule microbial communities from Los Angeles, California, United States - elongated nodules | ecosystem: Host-associated > Plants > Roots > Nodule | place: USA... | reverse complement strand
ATTTGTTTTCTTTATCTTAGTCATTTAGAAAATGTATTTAGGTCCTAATGTAATTTATTTATTTATTTACGTTTTTTGCACATAATTTAGGATGTAAAGATAGGCCTTTATGTAATTTATTTTATCGTGGACCATAGCATGTATCATAGGCTTATGTAATAGTCGTAGGTGCATGTGTGCGTGTGTGGGTGTATGCCTTTTATTTTGCTTCTAGTTTAGGCTAAAGGTCCTCGTGGTGGTCCAACACCACCATGAGGTACCTACGCGTTATTTTCTTGCTCCGTTAGTTTCAATTTTAGTTTAGTTATATTTCAACGAAAAAACAACAAAAAAATGCAAATAACAAAATCACAAAAACATTTTTTACAATAAACCTTGATCCCAAATCAAGTGACCTCTTTGTTTTTATTCTTTCATAAATCAAAATTGCAATCAATCTTAATCATATTTCAAGTCATTTTCCTTTAATATAAAAAACACAAACAAATTTATTTTGCCATTTGGCTTTTCATTTTAAAACCTTTTTTCAAAACTAATAAAAAACACAAAACAAAACAAACGTCAATTTTTACCCCGAACTACGAGGTTTTGATCCCTCACGGGTACGTAGGCAAAGGACACTCGTCCTTCCAAATTAATAAAAATGTAGATAAGTAGGTCTCTTTTTCACTTACCACTTTAAATATCATTTTTAAAAGCAAGCAAGTTATAGCACAAAACGTTGAATAAAACCATGAGGTTCCTGTAGAGTACTACGGACATAAAGGATGCTAACACCTTCCCTTTATGTAACTAACCCCCGAACCCAAAATCTTTTCAAAGGGGTATTTTGAACCTTTTTCCCCTTTTTCTCTTAAAATTAAATGTTCGGTCGTGAAATAAGATAGTGAGTCAAACGCTAATCAAATAGTCTTGACCTCCGAAAAATGACGCGACAACGTCGCTATCATCTTTGAGAAGTTGTGGATAATACACGTTCTTCCAGAAGTCCTCTTCGTTATCCTCCCCCAAGTTCAGGCTTGGCACATTTACTATCACATCACGTGTTCTATGATTTGACCCTACAGTGGCGTGACTTAAGTCATGCAACTTTAACTCCTGCGTGACTTAAGTCACGCAGCCTTTAACCCTTGCGCAAGTTAATGTGCGCACCAAGCCCTACTGCCTACGAAAAACAGACAAACCAAGCACAAAACCCAGCAAAATGAGATGAGTTTTGATGATACAATACCTGATATTTGATGCTTGATGAGCGTAGAAACTTGCTTCCTGACGATTTGCAATGGTTTGGGATGAAGATTTTGACCCAAAAATTCGCACTTTTTGGGTTTTTGAAGATGGAGGGAAAGAAAATGGTGCTTGGAGTATGGACTAATGGATTTTGTACGAAAACAGTAACTCTGCGTTACTTAACTCACACTGCGTGAGTTAAGTTGCGCAGCGTTACTTAAGATGCGCATGGGCAATTTGGGCATGGCTGCAGGGTGCGAGTGTTTTGTGCTGGGGAAAGAGCAGAAATCTTTTACATCGGTATCTACCAAAATTTTGGATTTAGGACATTATGTCAACGATGTTTAAATTTTTGAAAGGGCAGTTTCTATGTAAAATTTAGGATACAGACTAGCATGAGTAACGATACTTTCCATTTATTATGAGAAGTGAAGGACTCCATTACTATAATTTTGTGTATAAAGGACCAAGAAATATCAATAATTTTGAAAATATGATTTTTTGTCAAGTGAAAATATGATTTTATATCATGTTTTATGCTAACATGTGTACTAAAATACATGTCAAGAATAGGATATTATATCATTTATGCACTTAAAACTATATAGTAATAATTGATTGAGTCCTCCATGTCTTTTTTAAGACATGAAGAGGATATCAACTCTAGTAGCATATGACATACAGAAAAGTGAAAAATTTGTACATATTAATGCCACAAGATTTTGGCCAACAAATCAGGAATATAAGGGAAAAAAATTCAATCAACCAGATTTTACATGAAATATATATCAAACTTAACGCTTGTTCTCCACTTATAAAGAAATGGTATAGTATCCAACTCAATTAATACAAAAAATACAATAGATTTTCATCCAAATACATTCAAAAATTGTCTATAGTGATGCAGTTTATTCAGATTCATGAAGAATATTCTTGTCTATCTCCTCAAGGTATGCAGAATATACTCAGCATAAAGATCCCTGCACCAAATCAGAGACAAAATATCATATTAAGGTCAAATGATGCACATTACATAAACATAGTAGATTATAGGAACTAAAGAAAAAATTAATCAGATAAGCATGTTAGAATAATTAATTATCAACAAGAAAAAGCACAGTTGTTAATGGTATATAACCTTTTTAGCCATAGATGATAAATTCTTTCACTAAAATACAATTTTAATTTGATACAAGAAAGAAAAAAAGAAATAAATTAGTTGCTGTATGTATACTTACATTGAGTGTTGGATGGCTTCAACAGCAGTAGATGGTGGCAAAAACTCATTAACAGCTACCTCCTTGTTCTCATTCTTCTTGTCTAAACCATATGTTAAGAAACACTAATTTTTCAAAAAGAACATAAAGATACTTGGGCTATGTTTGGAGGTACTTCTTAATCAAGCACTTATAGCATAAATGATTATCATACACATGCTTGTATGTGTAAGTTATTTCTACAACAAAAGATAAAATCAAACTATTTCCAGAAAAATTATAAGCTGTTTTCATAAGCTATCCTGTAGATTTTAGGGAAATAAACTTAAAAATCTTATGGACATATCATGAGTTGTTTCCAAACTATCTCACAAATGCGTATGTTAGTAGATAAGTCCAAAAAAGTTGGTCCAAATATGCCCTTTATGTATGTTCGGTTAAGAAAACATTTTCTATTCAATATTTTCATATACCAAAAATTTAAAAATAGAAAATAAGATGAAAATTTCCTAATTAAAAAGTAAACGAAGAAATATGTTCTGTTATACCAATGAGCTTGTTATGCAACATTTTGTTAGCATGAGATAATAAAGGATACAGTCTTCAAAGAAGCGTTTAATCTCCATTAGGCGATGAGGTTGAAGTTCTTTGAAGTCGGTATAGTGCTTATACTCCGGATCATCAGCGCATACCGCGATGATTTTATCATCCTTCTCCCCCTGTGTGAGTATGATGATAACTTGTTAGTTAAGTAAACTAGAGGAATAGAATTGCAAATTGTTTTATTGTCTAAAAAGTGAAAGAAATACCTGATCAATCATAGGCATTAGTCCGATGGCCCTGGCTCGCAGGAAACAACCAGGAAGAACAGGCTCCTGCCATATAAGTAATTCAGAATGTTAACTGATGCACAGAACTCTTGATATGTAACTCAAACATAGTTATCAAATTAATAACTTTTCAGAAAGGAAAAAAAAAGCATGGTTCGATATTTCTGTCCAGAACCGGAACTATTGTTATGATTAAAGTTTCTTAGGTCACAATGGTATCATGAATCCAATTACAAGGGAAGAAATTACCTGCATGAGAACCAAGACATCGAGTGGATCATTGTCTTCACATAGAGTTCGAGGGATAAAACCATAGTTATGAGGATAAACAACTGACGAATACAGAATCCGATCAACCTGAACATAGGAAGAATTAAAGTGATAAATTCCAAGATAATATTATTGTCCATTTCAAATTTTAAAATGAAAGCAATGGGTTCATACCTTAATCATTCCAGTCTTTTTGTCAAGTTCATATTTGACCTTACTTCCCTTAGTGATCTCTACAACCTGCATGTAGCAACTAATCATTTAACAAGCAGAAACAGCATAATGCAGCGGAAAATGTTAAGTATTGAAAGTTTTGGACTTACACAATTGAAAATATTTGGTGCTCCAGGACCTGCATATGAAAATTAAGATCATTATTGAATTCATTATTCATCAAATTTTCAAATGATTGTCAATGCACAAGTTAAGCTAAACAGGATAAGCTAGTAACGTGTTCAATAAGAATACCAATTTCAAGATCATGCCAAGGGTGAGCAGCAACTGATCTCCTTGACAAGGATGAAAGAATTCTTTCATTCAAGCGGGGAGTTGGGCGGGTTTCTTGAACTTCTTCACTATTCTCTTCACTCATCTTTAAAGACATCATGACACAGAAAAAACAACAAAAATCAAGATCAAATGTTTCTGATGAATCAATAAGTGTAAAATTAGTTTAAGACCACAAAAAATGTTTTAAAAAGACATAAATAGTCAAGCCTAGTACATAGTTCTAAACTGTGGTCCGCAATATACAGATTTCGGAAACATCTCTAACTGCATCGAGACCACAATTGCAGTCGCATTTGTCCTAGATATCAAGGATCAGTGTAACCGCAACCACAGCCACAATTAGAACCTTTCACTATTATATATGTAATCCACGTTTAACAATTCATGGTCCTTTAGAACCAATGTTTTAAAAACCGAATCGAACATATGATATGTTATTTTCTTTTACCTTAACAGTGTATTTCAAATTCCAACACTTGCTAAATTTTATCACTGTTTTGCAAATACCAATCTTTATACATCAAAAGTCAATGAATTTTGCTGAGCATCTAATCAAACTTGATTATTATTGGATCTCAAAGAGACCTTTATATTATTACCACATATCAAAGGAATCACAAAAATGGATTATTTATGATTCAAGAACTATGTCATTAATTTCTACAATGGTTAATCAATGGAAATAAACTCCCAATAGAATAAAATTGAAAGAGACTTTCCAGTTTCAACCTATGATAGTAAACTCATAAGAGATCATAACTTGATACATAAATCCAATACCAAACGTAAAATTAACTATATGATTGGAAACAAAGAAAAAAACAAACCTTGAATAACACCAAAAGGAAATAATGAGAAAAGGTGTAAAGGGTAATGCAGAGAGATCCTAAAAAGTTTAATGGCTTTGTGTATGTGATGTTTATATTATATATATAGAAGTCAATGGAAATAATAGAGTGAGTCAAGTTTTACCACTCTTTTTGTACGTGCATGAGACAAATTAGCTTACAACTCCACATGTTCTTTGGAACTTTCAAAAGGTAAATCATAGCCAAACAAAGTTGCCAAAGTTAGAGTTTAATTGTTATTAAGGTTAATTAGTTTATTGTCAAAAAAAAATGTTTAATTAGTTTTATTTAAATTACTCATTCATTTTGTAAAACTCTTTCTTTTTTTTATCTTACTGTTTGTTGACATCCGAACGTTTTAAAGTATCCCCACATCTTAACATATTTTGAACGTTAAGAAATTAACTCTCGAGTTGAATGTAGAACACCTTTTCTTTTTTTTTACTAGAGCTAGACTACGGACTAAATAACATATATTTTTTTGTCACAAGTTTTGAAGAGTGTTTCCATTCATTTAGTTAGTTTATGCAATTGCTAAAAAAATCTAATTTATATATAACAATTTAGTAAGAGTAAATATTAGCAAAAAAGAAAAAAAGAAGATTAAAGAATTTATATAAAATATTGCTGACCATTTTACTTAAGAAAGGAATAATATAGTAACTTTATATGATTGGTTCCTATGGTGGAATATATTGAGTGACTTACATGCTTTCTTTAATGAAAAAAAAAATGAAAAGAATGATCGAAATGGAGCGACGTGATTTAAGGGAAATATTCCCTATCCAATTTCCTAGTTTTTTTTTCTTTCTTAGGCAATGCAATAAGATAGTGGAAAATACGTGAATATTAATAAATAAACAAATTCATAAAAAAATAAAAACAAGGAATTAAGAAAGGTTTTGTTAAAAAAAGTAAATATTAATAAGTTTTAAATTCATTTTTTTCCTTCAAATAACTTAATGGTTAAAAAACATTTTAAAGTGAATAAGTATAAAATTTAAAGTTCGAACCTCAAAATTATATAATGCAATGTTTCTACCAATTGAACTATAATGATGGAGAAAGTTTTAAATTCACTTTTTATACACCCTTCGCGATCATGATAATATCTCACAGCAATATTTTCCCATAAAAAATAAAAAGGGGAGCCCTTGATTTGTGTAGAGTCTTGGCTGTATGGTAGGTAATTGAGATCATGAAGACAAATTGCTTGCACGTTATATACAAAAACGACTTTCATTGCTTCGTGGTGAATCTGTTGATACGTTTACACATGCGGAAAATAATAATCTGTTCCCATGTTCACAAGTTCAAACCAACTATATCATGTCCTTTTAAAAGTTTGACTTTGTAAATTATTTTTTTTTGGTAGATTTTAAAAGTTAATATGCCTTGTTAGCATGACTAAAGACTTATTTTATATTAAGATATCAGTCGATAGTCTTCGATTGTGTTTGTTTTTTCTTTTAAGTGATTAACATTGAGGAAGAAATGTTGTCCCTCGATTATAGGCTCTTTACCAACTTTATAGAGGTGTTAAGTACGATTGTTTTTTATTTTTTACTATTAGACTAAGAAATACATGTAAATAAAGGTAAAATATTAAAATAGTGTGAATAGTTTGTCTTTGATTGATTGTCTCAAATACATTGTATTGAACCAGTATTTATAAGCAAAACTAGTTGTACTTGCAAAAAAATTGCATGACCTACGGTGTCTGGCCTTGCTCGGCCATTTGTGTGGGTAGTGCGTTAATTTTCCCTCGTTCAGACTTCACGGTATGATCAATGAGACATTAAATGAACACTCCTTGTTCATAGTGTCATTAACCAAAGAGTGATGAGTAAGAATACACGTTTTGATGAAGGGATGCACACATTAGTCTTTCCTATTTAAAAAAATATGTCGTTTACGATCCTTTGTTAATGAAAGAACTAATTCCAAATAAGGAGAAAACAATACAAAGCTTCTAAAAATTATATAGAAAATCTAATGCTTGTAAATTGATTCGACCAAAATGCCTAAGTATAACTTTGAATTTGAATAGGAAATTGAATATAGAACAAATTGTTCTGGTACACAAAAAATCCCAATGTTTTGGAGTCGGAGCCAATAATAGTATATAAACAACACTCACATTCCTCAGTTCAACAAGGCACCTTCCACACAAGGCCAAAACAAACAATACCTCGAAAATGCAGTGCTGTGGATTTGAGGTTGAAACACAAACAAAGAAACAAAAAATATACAAGACAACCATATCAAACTTACAACTGAAAGAACACCTCAATTCTCTAATAGTATGAATTTATCATAATTAATTAGCTCTAGTTGATAGTCTCATACAAGAATCTGGTTTTCCATCAGAATAATCATTAATCACATATAAGATAAATATGCTTTTAACATTAAATGCAAAACTCCATGTGGATCATTAAACTGATTAAGGTCAATATAATAGCATATACTTGCTTAATTATACATCTTAGTTTAGAATCCAGTTCCAATGTACAGTACTAGGAAATTTCTAATCCACACATACACATAACTTTGGCTTCTCATACTGTTGTGACTAACAAACATAGTTGAAGATTGAAATTCAAGGAACATTCATAGAATCAGGAGACAAAGATATCATTTGAAGAAGACTAGAATTTGAGAATGTTTCTTCAAGAGCAATTCCTTTCACATTTCCTCCATCAACACTCTCTTTTGTCAAATGAACCAATTCTCTAGCAACATCAATCATTCCCATCTTTCCATCTCCACTAAACAGCAAACATCTTGTGGCAAGGTCAGCAATGATCTGAATCTGTTCTTGACAATGACGCGGTTGCTCATGATAATTAAGAAGTGGATCTACAATTTCTTCGATCTTTCCATCCCTAATTTTCTTCAATGCTAATGTAGGTGTGTCCAATTGATTTGTTCCGTAGATAATCTCCAGTAGCAATACACCTATGTCATAGACATCATTTTTGCACAAGCGAAAGCGTTCGCGATTTTCACAATTCTTGTAATCATAATTATTAACATCAGAATTAAGTATTCCAAATCCTGAAATCTTGACAGAAAAATCATCACCTAGGAAGATGCAGCTAGACTTTAGGTTATGATGGAATATTGGAGGAGATTTATCATAATGTAACAATGCAATAGTACTAGCTATTTCTGTTGCAATATTCAATCTCCTATACCAATGTAAACCAAGTTTTTGTCCTATGTTTTGAAACTTTTGGTGTAAATGATCCTCTAAGGTACCATTTGAAGGATACTCATAAACCACTAGAGGAGTGTAGCTAGAATCAATGCAACAACCAAGAATTGATGCAACATTTCTATGTACAATTGCAGATAGGACTTCAATTTGTGACATGACTTGCATCATGTCTTTTTCATTCTCACATTTTAATAACTTGTGTATAGCTACATGTGATCCATCACCAAGAACACCGGCAAACATTGTGCTGTTATTGCATTGCATGAGTTTTCTGTTTTCTTCAAAACCATTGGTGGCTTCCTCTAGCTCATGGTGGCTGAATAGTCGAGTTCTACACGTTTTTCGGAATGAAATGTTGTGGTAATAAGCTTGCTCGGAATCGAACATTCCTGGCTTTTGTTTTCTTTTTAGAAGATAGAATAGTGTAACTAAGGAGGCAACAATAAGAACTGGACAAAGAATTCCTGCATGATATATGATGCCATGAGATTGACATGATAGAAGGACAATGTGGTTGATAACATTGTTTAATTGAGTATTTAACACTCCAAATACTTAATGCAAGCAAAATCATTAGAATAATTTTAAAATCTAATGCTACTTACCTGCAATGATAACCATTTTTCTTTGATCATGTCTTTTGATGTAGCAGTCACTTCCATATGCTTCCTTTCCATCCTTGATACAGGCTGCAGTGGAAATTCATTAAGCAATACTTAGGTTTCCAGATTTTCTTCCATTTAGGAGACGTTTGGATAAACATCTTAATTAAGCGTTTATTGTAGAAAATGCTCAGCTATTTATGCAATCGATAAAGATAATGATGGAAAACTCTTGAGAAGTCCTTTACATAAGCTATTTTAGAGAGTTTATGAAAATAAGCTAAACAGAACTTTTTACGATATAATATGCTAAATCCATAACTTCTTGCAAACACCTGCATAACTGCTTATATCATAACATAAGCTTTGCATAAACTCTTATAAATTTCGCCTTAATAGTTTAGGTCGAACCGAGAAGGAGAAGGAACAAGAGAAACCATGCTTTTATTTACAGTTTTACTACTTTCTGGCTCTATTTAAAAATTAATGGTTTTGTTTTGTATACATGTCGAATGAAGTCAATGATTGTTTGTATTGACTTATTTGAACTTATCTACTGACATAAGTACCTGTAAGACTGGTTGAGAGAGTTTATAAAAACAACATATGACATTGTTGACATGTCTATAGGCAGCTTTCAGCTAATTTCTATAAGCTCTCTATGATAGCTTACAAAAAGTCGAAAACACCTTATAACTTATACATAAGAACTTATATGATAAGCACTTAATTATGCAGATTATCAAAACAAGGCAAATAATGTATAATGTCAAAACAAGGCAAATAGTACTTATAAAACCACATAATGATGTTGAAAAGGGAAAACTACTCACATAGTAAGCATCCTGTTCCATTATCAAAACCATCACCAACATATCCATCTTGACAAACACACCTTATGCCACCTTTAACTGCTGTAGCATTCACCATATCTGCATTCTTAGCACAAATCTCCTTAGAAAAGTTCTTAGGAATACCATATTCCAATTTTACCCCTCTTTTACCTGAATAAGACCCTCTCAAAACAGCCCAACTAGAAAATCCCCTGCAACCAAACTGAGAGAAAACAGAAAACCCTTCACCAATATGCCATATACTATGATCAGAAAGTGGATAACAACATCCAAGAGAACCACCACCAACACTTCCATCACAACCTGGAAGATTAACTGTTTCACAATCTGCTTTACAAAGTGAAGAATCTTCACAATCATAGAGACCAACAACATTATCAACTGATACACCAAAGTAGTTTCTTCCATCAAAACTCCTCTCACCAAATGAGTTCAAATCGTTGTACTGTCGACACGATGAGGTTCCTGGAAAGTCTACTAACAAACCATCTGAAAAGAATTCCAAGATGGGATAGTTTTGTGAACCTATTTTGATCAAAAGGGTGGTTGAATTTGAGCATGAGAGGTGGAAAGAACTTGACAATGATGCACATGAAGTGTTGTTGATGTAGAATGGAAATGGAACATGGAGTTTTCCACATGTTTCATTGCATGAATTTTTTGGAAGCAAAGGTGGTTCAACTAGTTTTGTTTGCACTTGTTGGAGGGAAGAAGTTAAAGGAAAGAACAAAAGAAGTAGAAAAATGTTAGTAACAAAAGATTTCATGAGGACAACAACATTAAACATTGCTAGTAGCAGTGGCAGTGACAGTGCTAGTGAAAGAAGTTGTTGAGTGTAGGGTGTTAAAGAAAAAACAATGCGTTCATGACACTCCCTTTTATTGCATAATAATGGCAAGTGAATCTTAGAATAATGAGAAAGTGTTGAAGGTATAGAGAAAACCACATATATACATAAAAAATAATCAGAAAAGTGTTGAAGGGTCCAAAAAATATCCTTAAAATAGAAATAATTTGTTGGTATTAATCATTTTTCATTTATCACTTTAACCTCTAAAGTTTATTTTTAAACTTATATTTGTTTTATCTCTATATATGTTATAGGTGTATGCATGTTAAACAACAACTAGTGACAGAAGATTAAAGCAAATGCAAATGGTAAACAATGGAACACGATCGTTTCAAACGACTAATTGTACTTACCTCTAGGACTATAGAGCGGTTATAGCTTTGTATATTGCTCGAGTGAATTAGGGTTTGCAACGTTACAAGTCATCTATATAGTACTATGGTCCAAATTAAAAAATTACCTCTGAATTATATTTTGCCCCTTGCCCCAACTTTTGTGTCTATATATGAGTCCTACCCAACGATGTGAAATATCTATCAGTTTTGTTGATGTGTGACGGATTAATCTACCATCACTTGCACATTTAGTAGAGTCCGACTTTATAATCACAATTTTTTCATTCACAATGATCGAACAAAAGATCTTATTTAACAAATTTGAATCTAGTTTTACTTAAATCAGCTTAATATTGATGATAACTTTTAGTTTCAAGAACATATTTGAATATTTTTTGTTAATATCAAGAATCAAATTATCTTGAGTTTACAAGTTTTCTTATAGACCATTGTAATTAAGATCTTTAACCTTATGTAACACTTTAAATATCTTCACAACTTTGACCCTTAAAATCAAGACTAGGTGATTAATTATCTATTTGAAACTTAAGCCTGCAATTTCAAAACTAAATAAGTGATCAATTCTAACGAAAATTACTCAAATAGTAACATAATATGAATACAACAGTACATAGTACTAGTGCATACTACTCCTACATAGTATGTCTTGTGATCAAACTATGTGACACGTGGCAAAATCAGGGAGGTATATTGGGCAATGAGGAAAACATAGAAGTTGGAGAAGAGTGAGACGATTGGTCTGTGGAATAGGGTGCAATTGGTACAAAAATAATATGTGGGAGTATGTGCTTAGTGAGCGTGGCCAAGGGGTGTGAGAATTTCAACCACGTTGAAAATTGTACAAGGCTTAGTTACGTAGCATATAGTAGTATGAGTATCATAGAGTATGGTGAATATACATAGGGAAATGTAAGTTGGAGCACACAATGAGGAGATATTAAACATTTTTTTATATCTAAGTTTGAGAATTACGGAATGTCAGATCTGTCAACAATGTAAGGATGCGTACCTTACAAAAAGAGAGAAGTTACATTATATTATAATGTTATTATTCAATAATCCTTAATTATTAATTTTTTTTAGGTCCGCAGCAACTTAACCTAATATTTTTCCTCTCATTTGCTTTATTAGGTTAGCAGTAATTTAACCTAACGAAGACAATTTTCTTTGACTGTATCATTTGCAATGACAATTAACAAAAGTCAAGGGTAGTCGCTTAAACATGTTGGTGTATATCTACCAACACCTGTATTTTCTTACAGACAGTTGTATGTTGCTGTTTCAAGAGTTACATCCAAAGAAGGACTAAAGATATTGATCACTGATGAAGATGGTGAAGATACCAATGTAACGTTTAATGTCGTATATGATGAAGTATTTCGCAATGTGTGATGAAACTACATGTCAATGTACTAAAAATTTCATATTTCTTTTACCGAATTATTGATAGGATTACCGAATTTTCTTTTATAATATTTTCAGATTTCATACATTTTATGAAGTGTTTTATTTTGTCTACTATGGATTATGACGTGTTATTTTTTTCACTGTTACCAATTATATATTGCATTTTATGATTTGTATGTCAATCCCTTTACAATAAACTCGTGCGGAGCATGGGTCAAAAATCTAGTAATTTGATATTATTATTCATATGTATGTGTTGCTTGTTAGAGTTGATGCAGAAAATGATGGTATAGGACGTAAAGCCCAAATAAGCGCTAAGGTTAAGTTAATTTAGACCATGTTTGGATAGATAACTTATTTGGAATTTATAAATTATAACATAATCGTTTATCATGATAAATGTTTTTTGTTTTATAGCAAAAGATAAAATAAAGTTGAGTTATTTTCTTATAAGTTGTTTTCAGTGGTTATCTTGAAGAACTCGTGAAAGAAAATAAGGTAGAAACAATTTATGATGTTCAAAAACTGTTTTAATAAATTCTCCCAAACAATCTCTTAAAATTTATGTGGATAGATATTTTAAAATAAGGCAATCCAAACATTCCCTAAAGTGTTCTACCTTTAGCTTTTTTTCTTTTTCTTTTCCTTTTTTAATTTTTAAATAAGTCTTGATGTTATATAAAAAAAATCTTTTTAAAATAACAAAATTATTACCTATACTTATAAATTTAAATAATATCAGGTTTTTTAATCCAGAAACCGGAGATTCGGAGTTCAAACTTGGGACCAAGTGTTCACCAGGCATTATCACAACCACTAGATTAGTTGTTACTTTTGCTATAGTTGTTAAGAGTCTTGCATTTGATGAGATACAATATGTTTATAAGTGAGGACAATCATCACCTTACAAGTTGGTGTGTAAGATTGAGTTGGACTCAACCCAAAATTCAAAGATAATATCACAACCAACATTTAGATTTGTTCGGCTAATTGCTATTAGATTTCTGCTATCATGTCACTCGGGTCAGGCTCTCTATTAGTCTAGTCATGAGTCAAACTCTCTATTAGTCTAATCATGAGCGTGAGGGGGTATGTTATGTGTCTCACATTAAATGAGATATGTTTTGACAATATGTCTATAACTTAGTGCACTTCTCACCTTATAAGTTGTTTTGTATTGTGTGTTCAACCCAACATAAAATTCTAATAGTATATGGTTTTATATGCATCCACGGAATATAGGGTTGAGTTTTGTTTTGTTCAAATTATGCAGGTAATTTTATATTGGGAAAAAATCGAAAGCAATAATAGTGTGCATTATATATTGTATATTAGATCATCAATGATTTGCGTGACATAGGTGTGGATTTTGTTCATAGAACAACTCTGTGATGTAGGAAACATGGTACAAAAAAAATTGGCCAAGTATATATCAGTGGTGTTTAATTTAATTGGGTAAGAATAAAAATGAGAACTTTTTACTCAAAGGAAGAAGAAAAAAGATAAGTTTATTGTCCTAAATCAGCATCAACATCTTTTTTGTTTTGGTGATTGAAGTGCTTACACATTATGTTCTTCTATAATACCCTGTGACCAGTAATATATATTTTTAGTCAAGTGTGACCAGTAATATTTTATTCTTTTATAGAATCAAAAAAGTGGAGTATTAAGGTTATCTTTATATCTGTTAGGTCCATTTAGGTGAAATAAGTGGTTTTGATCTTTATTTTTAATTGATGTGGTAATGGAAAATATGCGATGTGATGCAAATTTAACAAAAGTGTAAATAAATGGGATGAAAAGGATATAAGAAAGTTTGCTTTTAGACATTCTACCTTTCTTCCACTTTTTTTCTTCGTAGGGCATGGTTAAAGTTTTAATTAGCATCTATATACAAGAGCATTTCAATAGAATGTGATGGTGCTTTGGTATCAAAGAAACTATAGCAAGGTTAAATGGAATATCTCAAACATTTTATCGAATTGAGATCCGAGATTTGCATCGGATCTTTGGAGATGTCTTCAGAAAGCTTTGGGAACAATTATAAGCATGAGTTCAACATATAGACCTCATAGTGATGGTCATACAATGATGATTCAATATTTGAAATATTTGTTGAGTGTTCTTATCTTAGAAAGTGTTGGAAAAAAAAAACATACAGAAAATAAAACAACATAAGAATATAACGTAAAAACTTTGTAGTAAAAAAAAATCATGAATGTTGTTTAATGACAATTGTGAAAATTGCTGCAACATATAACCTACCTTCAAATGCCATACAACCCCATTACACCTACTCCCTCTAAAGAAAATATCTAACATATCCCTCAAAACACCCTAACACAAGAGTATAAGACAAATAAAAGAGTTTGATATAAACTTTGTTTCTGACGGATACATCTCGTAACAAATCCTTAGAGAGTTATCATCGTAGATATGATTTTGTATCAAGCATATACAAACTCATGTACCTCGCTCAATAGTGGCAATTGTGATAGTCTGGAGAAACTAAAAACATTTAGGATAATCTGAAGAGACTTTAAACACTTGATCCTTACAAGTGTGAGAGTCAAAGTAGCCTCGTCTAAGTCGGAATCATTGTTGGGTAACCATCACGATTGGCTAACTTGGTAAGCAGGGTCGGCCCTAAGCATAGGTCAAGGGTGCAACGACGTGCAGCCCAGTCCGTAGGGTGCCCAAAAAAAATTATATGGGGTGCATATAGCAAAGTTTGTTTTATAGGTGGGGTATGTATAGCAAATCTTACCAGTGGGCCAAATCCAAATCTTTCTCTTGGTCCCTATGACAATTCTGGCATTTTTCCTTAAAAAAAAAAAAAAAAACTCAATCTAACATTTTTTTCTGCAATTAATGTTCTCTCTTTTTACTCATTCTCAAAATCATAGTTGTCACCATTTTTCTTCTTCTTGATCTACCAAAGAGGAGTGGTTTATGGTTAATTTTGACCTAGAATCACCCCTCCAAATTGTTTTTCTTTGTCTTTTAGTTAAATAAGCAATTTCTACATATTTTCAGTCTTCTTTCGTTTGTTTTTGTGACTTCATATCCTTAGCACGACACTGGTTGTTTTGATTTCCCGTCTTTATGCGACGTGTTTTTGATTTTTTTTTGTCTTAGTGTGGTATTTGTTTGATTCAGGTTGAAGGATTAGTTTTGATCAAGTGCAGATTCAATACCCAGTGACTTTGGCGTCGTCAACATTACAGATCCGAAGACATAAGTATTTCGTTAGCTTAAATATAGTCATATTTGTCATAGGCATATGTATCTTGTCGTTTCATGCTATTAACATGGATGTTGTGAGTTTGTTCACATATTCATCTTTTTTGTTTTTAGCGACTTTGAATTGGGTATTGTGTCAATGTACTTTATCAATTTAAATGAATGATGTCACAGTGATTTTTGGATATCAAGCTATTGGTTAGCGTTGACTCACAAATGTTTAGGATACACCACCGATCTTTTATTTTCCAAAGGGAAAGGGAAAAAGAAAGAATAACCCTATAAGAGATCAAGGTCTGGGGGTTGGTTACGCAAAGGAAAGGTATTAGCACCCTAAACGTCTATGGTATTCCATAAGAACCTCTTGTTTTTAATTATCTTGTGTTGAGTTATTGCTTGTTTGTAAACAAAAACCTAAAGAAAGCTAAGTGTCAAAGAATGGGGGAAGAAGAATATTTTTGTTATTTTTTATTGATTTGGAAAGATATAGTCTTTTGCCTACATACCTAGAGAATGAGATCAAAATCATGTAGTTCACCTCAAAAATTTCGATTGGTTGGTTGGATTAATTTTAAAGTTTGAAAAAAAAAATTAGAAGGGATAAGAAGCCGCAAAGGCATAGAAGAATAAAAATGTAAAGTTGATTAATTTTAAAGAAAGAACCAAGTCTAAATATGGTTATGATAGATTAAAAATTTGATAGGTCTTGATTTTTGTAGTCTAAAAGGCTATGTCAAAATTATTTGTGAGAGTGATTGTTTGGAAGCAGTTGACCTAATTATTGATGGTCGTGATCATACCTTACACACTTATGCTACTGTCATCCTTCATATTAGAGATGTTTTACATGGAAATGGTAATACAACATTGGTGGATGTTCTTAGGGAACAAAATATGTGTGCAGATTTTATGGCTAAGGAAGGATCACATGCAAGGTGCTCTGCTCACTGGAACTGTACTCCGTCTGGCATGGAATCTCTCATTCTGAGAGATAAGCTTGGAACTTAGTTTTTCCTCTCCCTTTTTTTTTCCTCGTTACTTTGTAACACTACAAAAAAAAAAGAGATTAAAAATTTGATTAAGAAATAAAAGAAAGAAGGAATCTTTTGGGTTAAAGTCCAAGATATATTAAGAAATTATTTTTGAGTTTGGCATATTTGAATGTTTTTTGGAAATTTGATTATTCTAAGTTAAAAGTGAGCTAATAATAAAGATCAAGTGTTTGGGCGTAGCATAATAAAATAAAGCGTGAGAAATTTACAAAGGATGTTGGATCCAAAAGTAAAATCTCAAATCCTTGGAATTAATCCTAAAATTACTAGTTGTTTGATTTTAAGGTCTTTAATTAGTCCAATAATTAATCCTAATTTGTCTCTAATTGATTTTGGTCTCGATTAAGGTCATGGCATAAAGTGGTAAAAATAAAAGTGTGATAGCGTCGGTACATATTCTCATTTATGTTTTTACATGGTTCCTAGATACATTCTAAAATCTTGAAAATAAAATATATATAACAAGAATATATAATGCATAAATTAAATTACATCATTTCCTAAATACATTCTAACATTTAATTAAATAAAAATGGCAAAACAAAAGATAACAAATTAAAACTACAAATGCATGAAATAATAATAAAAAAAATAATAATAAAAACGCATGAGATGATTATTAGCATAAAAACAAAACAAATGAATAATAGCAACTAAACTAACTAAAAAAAACTAGAGCAAAAATAAACTAAGTTAACAAAATAAATAAACTAGAGACTAATAAACAAAATAAATAAAAAGAGGTGCAAATAATAATAAACTAAAGGGTATGGATGCTAAAAAGGAAAAAAAACAGTAGTAAAATTAAATAAAATGATTAAAATAAGCAAAGTGATTTAGAAAATAAAGAGAAGAAAATGTTATGGTAAAACAGGGGTTGCAAAGGTAGGGAATGGGGTAAAAGCAGTAAAATAGTAGTTTTAAAAAGAAAAGCCCACAGAAGTCTTGGCCCCAACTCATATCACATCTGGACCGTTGATCAAAATCAAACGGTCCTGGATCTGAGAGCACACTAATTACCAGGGAAGACAAACACATGGAATTAATAAGGAAAATAACAGTAACCGTCAGATCTAAGATCTGACGGTTTAAACATAAGGTACATAGTAAAGGGAAGGAAGTAGCACACACGTGAACAAAACAGGGAAGCATCATCGGCCGTCAAATCTAAGATCTGACGGCCTAGCCCTGAAGGTGCGTGATAACACAGTGAAACAACCTATATGAGATCATAATAAAAAAATACTAGTATAAAAAGGGTTTAACAACACAACCTCATAACATTTTTCTCTCTAAGTGTTTTTAGAGAGAAAAGGTCAGCAAATAAAGGTCTCCTTCTCCGATTGCTCTTACAAACTCCAGCGTGGTGGCCAGCCACCTAGGGTGACGGCGCCGCCGCCGGAGTAACCCAAACAACTCCGATTTCAATTTTTTTTTATAGTTTCAACATTCCATTTTCTTCCTCTTTTCGAAAATCAAAACAAATTTTCCAAACGGTGACTAAATTCTCCTAGATTTACAAAACAAAATCGAACAAAAAACAAACCTCTTACTCTTTTTACTTCCTAAACCCATTCAGTTTAAAAAAGTTCCAAAAAAACGACACCGACTCTTATAGATCTAAAATAGAGACGAGATGAAACAAGAGATAACTACCTTCTCTGTTGATTCGTGAAAATGGATGATCTGTTACGTGACGGTTTGTGTAATTCCTTTCGGATTTGGATCGGTTGGAACTTGTGATGGTTGTTGTAGATCCGGTTTGAATTGAACTTAGATGTTGATAGTTTGTATGAAAAAGAACTTCGAAAAAAAACTGTTGTTAGAGATGGCAGATTCGAAAATTTGTGTTGTTATTTGCAGGTTTCTTGAGGTTTGTGATGAACACTATGTATGTGTTATTGAGGTTCTGGAGAAATTCTTTGGAAAAAAAGGGTTTGATCTGAACAGATCTGAAAAATTGGGGAATTAGGGTTTGTGATGTGATTGGGGCGACTGACTCAGTCTGTGATTGATTGGGTCCTGTGCACAATTAATGACTATGTATTTATAGTTGTAAAAATTAGGGTTTTGCAGGTTGGATCAGATGAGGTGTCTCTTTTGGACCAAGTAGGACGAAAATGCCCCTGACTAATGACTTGAAATGAAAATTGACAGCAAGGACATGGACTTGACTTGTGGACAAAAAAGGACCAAAAAGAATTAAAAGGACTTGAAGAATAAAACAAAATAAAATAATTAATAAAGATAAGATAAAAACGAAAATTATGAAAAAATAAAAAATAAAAACATGAATTAATTAAAAAGAAAAGAAATAAAAGAAATAATAATTAATAAAAAGTAATTAAAACTGTTCCTTTCGGAAGTCAAATGAGGTATTTCAAAATACCACTCTGCCGAAATTTCGTCTAAGACGACGAAACTTCTCGGCTTTTAAAAGACGAATAAAAACTTTTAACTGGTCAAAAAATAGGGTATGACAAATGAATATCGTTTATTTTGTCAAAAAGAAAAAGACTGTGTTGCTATATCATGTGTGATATAGGTGTGGGCCAAGAGAAATATTATGATATAGGTATGGGCCATTTGGTCATAATGTCAACTATTACTATATTATATACTACTTAAATATAAAAAGACTATTACATTTTTCACCCTATCCGTTTCTCGCGCGCCTTATTTTTCCCCAAAATGCCCTTCGAATTATTTAATCCGAAATTGAGTTTTTCCCACCCTAGGGTGAAAAAAAATGAGTTTTTCACAATTTCGGATTTTATAATCCAAAACCCTCAAAAAATAGGGCGCGCTATTTGATTTTTCTAAATTATATAATCTGAACACCCCCTAAACAACATTTTTTTTAAGTGAGAAACAGTTCAGATTATATAATCTGATCTGTATCAACACAAATTTTGAACATGTTTGTAACATGGATAGTCATTTTATGGACAATATTAATCTTCCTAAGTCTCATCCTTTTGTTTTGGGTCATTGGTAGTTGTTCTTATTCAAAAATCAGGTTTTTGGACTACTTGATCAGATTGCTCCAAAACTTCCCCAGAAAATCAGAAAGAAAATCAAGGATCAAGACTCCTTTAAAAGGGACTTCTTATGGGACTTCGCCCCTCAAAATCCAAAATTCCATCGTTTAGACCCATTTTTAAATTTTTTTCATATTCTCAGAAAAATCTGAAAAAATTAGCATTAATTTTATTTGATTTTTAGAATTTTTTGGTGGTATTTTTATATTTTTATGATTTTATTTGATTGGTTTTAGCATTTTTTTTACTTAATTTTTTTGTTGTTTTTAAAAGCAAAACTCAAACTATTGAAATATGAGAGAGTCTAATGATTGATTATACATAAGCATTGGTCTGAATTTTAGAATTACAATCCACTTAAGATATTTTCGGATTTTATAATCCGAAAACCCAAGGACATTTTTGAAAATTTTACAGGGTGCGTGAGAATTGGATAGGTTGGAAAAAGTAATAGTCAAATAAAAATTCAAAATTTTTGCTTAGGCACAAGCCCAGACAAGCATATGCATGTATTCGCCCCTCCTCAACCTATTAAGGATCCCCACCGAAGGAAGATAAAATGGAATTAATTACTGACAATTTGACAATTATATAAGACTCTCTCTCTGGCAATCGACAAGTCTCATGATTAGAATATAAAAAAAAATATAAAAGTTGGTTCCACCATTTCAAACTCATGTGGTAAAAGTTTCAAATAAATCATTTAAGTTAACAACTTAAATGATCAATTTGAAACTTAAAAAAATTTAAAAAACTTGTTTGAAACTTAAAAGACTTTTCTCAAACTTAAAGGATAAAAAAAAGTATTTAACGTAAGTATATTTAACAATCTTAAGAGAGACCGGTAAAAAAATAT
>Ga0315914_1004667_pt1 | contig 20393 bp, 11 predicted proteins | sample MpolenodulesMG_FD_203920 | JGI IMG/M metagenome (GOLD analysis project Ga0315914, IMG submission 203920) | Medicago polymorpha root nodule microbial communities from Los Angeles, California, United States - elongated nodules | ecosystem: Host-associated > Plants > Roots > Nodule | place: USA... | reverse complement strand
AAAATAAAAGTTAAAACTAAAATTAAAATTTAAAAATAAAAGAGAATTAATAAAAGATGGAATTTTAAAAGATAAAAGTAAATTAAAAAAGATAAAGAGAGAAGAGGGTCTGAATCGGGACAAAAAAGAGGTATTTTAAAATACCTCTCTGCCGAATTTTTCACAGAAATGTCAGAGACTATTCAGGATCAAACAGTGTATGAATGTAAGACCTTAGATCAAAAATTGGGGTATGATAGTTATGTATTTTAAATTGGGATTTAAGGCGTCATATAACATAACGACTACTCATTGCCTTATCCATTTAAAATAATCGAAGACGTTAATGGCAGTAACAAGTTTATATTAAAAAATCGAAAAGTAAAAATATGACCATCATCCACAAGTTAGCTGATTTTTTATTAGAAAAATTACACTTTTATCGTCGCTTAACTTAATTTCACATAACAAATTCGTCTTTTATCTTTTTCACATCATTATTATCCTTTTGGTCCGTTTGCAAGTGAATTTTCAATCATCAAATCTAAAATTTATATAATAACATGAGTGAATGATCATACGTTTGAACACCAAGAGCTCATATTGAAATATAATCATAAATTTGAATTTTGAAAATTCACATGCAAATTGATCAAAATGACGAAAATGAAGTGAAAAAAAAAGATAAAGAGAGAAATTGTTACCTGAAATTAAGTTACGGGATGACGAGAGTAATTTCGCCTTTTGTATTTTATCAAAGGGTTAGATGTTGGGTTCGTCATAACTTACTTTAATTGTGTAATAATTTGTTTTGCACATGTTTCATAATTTAGTTGATCTCTTTTTTTATTACTAATTTGTTTAAAAAACAAAAATTGAGGCAAGTGGTTTAGTTTTGCTTTTGTAAAACTTTTAATATCAGCTTAGTAATCATAAAAAATAATGCTTTAATTATTCATATCAAATAAAAAATCTATTATGGCTTTTTAATTTTTTCAGTGTTTCTCTCAATTATATATTTATATATATATTTTCAAAAGGTATAATTAAGAAGATGAATGAACTCAGTACCCTTAGTGAGATAGATGCATGTGCAATAATCTATGATGAAAACTATACTCAAACAGAGATTTGACCATCTACGTTGGAAGTAGTGTGTTGTCAGGGTTCAAGAAGAGGTTTAGCATTGTGGCCTTCATAACACATTGTGTTAAAACAAAGTAATGAACCTGGACATCACGTTTCTCACTCATACCGTGGATGGCCAAACCTATATCTGAGTAAAGTTTTCATCATAAATTATGGGACTTGCATGCATCCCACAAAGGGAACAGAGTATATTAATGTTCTTCATTATACCCATTGAAATATTTATAAATCTATAATTATATATATGATTGAGAGGAAAACTAAAAATTTAACAAACTATAATAGATTTTCTTATAGCTAAAACATGAATTCTTATGATTGCAGATGATATTAAAAAATTAAAAAAATATTAATGAAAACAAAACCACTTAAATCAAATATATGTTTTACAAATTAGTTAAAAACAACTAAACTAAATTATCAAACAAGTGCGACTTTTCTACTATATAATTAGGATAAGTTACGACAACCACCAACGACTTACCCTACAGAAAAAAATCAGCAAACTCTTGGATGCTAGCCACAATTTTACTTTTTTTACTTTTTAATAGAAGTCGTTACTGTCATTAACAACTTTTACTTTTCTTTTTTAAAATGGTTAGGACAATGAATATTGCTATAGGTCTCACATGTACTAAGGAGAGGTACTAACCACCCCATATTGTTCAACTTATCAAATTAAAAATAATATTTTCTAAAGTAAAACTTGATACTATGATTCACTTTACCTATTATTCAAGTGGATAAACATAATTATTTTTATTACTTTAATAAATAACTACGAAGAAGATATAAACAATATTTCGTAAATTCATGCTCAGGTTTTAGGAAAAATACACTCATGATTGTTAGTTTTCCATTATCTTAGTAATCACAAGATAAAAGTAATAAAAGAATGTTCATATTAAATTTGACCACATAACTTATCAATTCTAATTTTGTTGTTTTGCATTCGTTCTTTAACATCCCAAATAGTCAATCCGTTTATCTTTGTTTCGAGACATCATTATTTACTTGATGTTCTACTATATGGACTTACAATCTGAACATCACTTTAGTGAATATCGTATTAATAAAATTCCAAAAAAGTGAAGTGAGGAAAGATTTAAGCTAAGAATAATATACGAAATAAAATATAAGTTACCTTCTTTTTTGAGCAATGATGATGACACCATCATAATTATATGTAGGATTTTTATTATCATCGTCACCATGATCATTGTTACCCTGATCCACACTTTTAATCGCTTTTCCTGAATTCACATATATAACACAAACAATAATATAGTCAAACTTTCCGGTGTATGTCTATCTGATTTGTTCTATTAAGTAGAAAATCTAATTTTCAGAATATTTATTTAATATAAATATTTATTCATTAGAGTTATGATATTGATAGTAATAAAGGAAACATAGTCAAACTATGTTTGCAACCTTGACTTATATATTTGCACACATCTATTAAAGATTTAATATGCCATAGTTTTAGAAATGATTTATAACAATATTACAGCCATACCAAATCATGAGGCCATTTCTAGCAAAGAGAAATAAAGTTAAAATTATGAAATATAAATACTTCATTCATTTGTTCTCCCACATGATTTGAAGCATTTGTATATTTAACTAGGTTATTTGAAAATAAAGAATGTAGATAAAAACCAAAACCATTCTCATTGTTTGCTCTTTATGGAAAATGAAAATAAGATTATATATGTTTTTGAGTATTCATTATAATCAATTCTTTTTTAAAATAAAGGCAAGGGTATATATATTTTCTCCCACTTTATATGAGTTTAAAATAGCAAAGTCAAAGGTATACACAACTTACTAACCTTTAGTCTTTATAATTAAATCAAGAAAAGATATTTGGTGATCAATGTGAATTGGAAATACATGGTACCTATATCTAGAAAAGAACATTGAATATATTTTCATATTTTAAATTTAAATCTAATATATCATGGATAAAAGATCTAACATGTTTTACATAACTATATAATTGGATTGAGCAAAAAAGACATGCATAGTTGAGTTTCATTGCTGAAAAGAAATCACATATTAGAACACATATAATTCAAGTGCAAATGTTGACAATGGATAAATCAAACGAAAAAACTCAATAAATATACATAAGAATAGATTATTGAAAAAAAAAATCAAACAACTGAACTCTATTATTTACCTTGTCTATACAAATAAAGCATTTGAATTAGAATATGTTGCCATGGATGAGAGATCTACTTGAAATGGAGTTTATGTTATTAGTGGTGCCACCCAGTGAAGTTGATTCCCAAAAGACCAATCATTTCGTTAAAAAACAAAAGATGTTGATGAAAATACGAGAAAATTGACCGTTTTGAGAGCTGGTGTACTTTCACAATCAAGTGAAAGGACGCAGTCTTCCCTCACCTTCATGGGGGTAGAAGCTAAACTTAGAAGGATGAATATTTTATTTTATTTATGAAAAATGATTGGTTTGAAAAAGCTAAATTGTTGCATCCAAAACTGTATGACAGTAACATTTTGGACAAATTTATAAGAAGGGAGAATGGTGAATTTTGGAAAACCAAAATTTATAGTTTCCTATTTACAATTTTAAAATTCTTAAAAGTCAAACCAAACAAAGGGGTCATTTGAATATCTTTAGGCCAAACAGGTAAATAATAAAATGCATAAAAAAATTGCATAAAAATGATTCTGTATTCTATGAAAAATTTGTTTAAATTAGAAATCAACATTTACATTATAATAAATAAAAAACAATAAATGTGTTCACATATTTTTTTTTACTAATTAAATGTGTTCACATCTTTTTTTTTTTACTAATTAAATGTGTTCACATCTTGTCACCAATATTAAAATATAATTTTTTTTTCAGAAAAAAGTTAGTCTTATTTTGAATTTTATCCTCTAAACTTAGAATGTAATTTTACTAATTAAATGTGTTCACACCTTTTTTTACTAATTAAATGTGTTCACATCTTGTCACCAATATTAAAATATACTTTTTTTTTTCAAAATAATGTTAGACTTATTTTGAATTTTATCCTCTAAACTTAGAACGTAATACAATCATAAATTTCTATGGGATACATTTAATTAGTAACCTATTTGTGTTTATAATTCACTGTATATATACATTAAAAATATAATAATTATGAGATTTTTTTCTACTTACAAATATTAAAAGATAAATGTACACAAAAAAAGTAAACGACTAATTATAAAACCAAATTGCATGAACAATTTAGTACGTATTATATAAAATAATATATTTAAAATAGTAGAACTATTTGTCTTTGTCTTTTTATTTTTGACTGAAACATACATTTTTTTTTAAGAGACAATTTTTTTTGTTTGGCTCTTGATTATTTTTCTTTTTCTATTTTTTTTTGTGTGTGTAGATCCATGGTCATCTACATTTTTTCATTTTTTTGTTTTCTACTGTTAAGTGTTACCACACCCTAAACTTAAAATGTTGCTAAATCCAAAGAGCAACCCCAAACTTAGTTTCAAAGCATGTGCAATCTTAATAATACCTAACTCCAAGTGAAATCAAACAGGGTGCATTTAAATTGTAGGACTGTGACTAATAAAGAAATAATTTTTGTCTGGAGGCTCAAAGTGGTTTCACATAGGATAATAAAAGTATAACAAGGTGGCTTGAAAGGCTTTAGGCAATGAAAAATTTCCTCGTGTGTAATATAACCTAATCGATCGTCCGTAAAGAACGACCGCAAATTCAAGTAATAATAGCCTTCATATGGATCACTCATAATATATATTGGAAATATTTAAGTATCTAACAACCTAGAATGGATATGGAAATATTTGGCTCTGAATCTCACCGATTATGCTATTCGGAGAAGAGTTGGTGATCCTATAAGTACCTTTACTAGCAAGCCCCATAAAGTATCGTGCTCTTGAATGTAAGGGTAAACTAGCCTCCGGCTAAAATGCTTTGAGTGAATCACTAAGACTAAAACAAATGTAAGCATAAAAGGAAAGGTTGCATATGTAAATGCAAAATAAATAAATTTTATTAGATAATACTTGAAAGAAAAAGCAACAAAAAAAGAAAAGAAATTGATTAGTCAGATCATCTCAGCTTAGCAAAAAGAAAATGCTGAAAATAAAAATAATAGGTTTCCTCCCATTCAACTCTTGTTTAACGTCTGAGTCCCGACGGTTAATAGGTTGCCTCCTATTCAGCATTTCTTTTGAGTCATTAGATTGACAAAACAGGTTGCCTCCTATTCAACGCGTGTTTAGCGTCTCGAGCCTAACAAATATGTCTAACTTGTGTTTGGGAGCTTCTGTCCTTCAGGCTCCTTGATTTCATCCTCCTCTTTGAAGTCACAGTCTTCATATGATGGGTACCTTCTAGCTTCCTCTTCTTCGATTTTTCTTTTGGCATAGTGTTCTACCACTTTCTTGAAAATTTTTTATGCGGGTGTTTGACTTGCATCATTTTATGGGTAAGTCACAGTGAACACATCATATAGCCTTGAAGTTCGGATGGTAGTCTTCCCTTGTTTTCCATCTAATATTAGACCTCCTTGGTTAGGTTGATTCACCTTGGGAAACACTGTTAGGATTGAGTCTCTTGGTCACGGGAAGGGATTGGGACTTTGGGTAGAATTAGGTTTGAAGACTTATTCTTGTAACCCTTTGATATCTTTTTGTAAAGTTACTCATCATTATAGTGGAACGGAGGGCTGCTCTCTCCCCAAACTAGGTCATTATTGGACCGAATTGGGTAAACAAATTTCGTATGTTCTCTCTTTCTTTCTCTCGTTGTTTTTCTACTTTTGCTTGTGTTTATAATTGTCACCCACTTGATTTGGTTGCTCGATTAATTTGCTCCACACATCAAGTATTTTATTGGTGTGATTTTTAACGAATTCACAACAATTGGCGCCCACTGTAGGGCAAGGATCAAACGATAATCAAGTACCATGAGTTCGAAGTGGGATATTGAGAAATTTACCGGAGATAATGATTTTGGGTTATGGAAGGTAAAGATGGAAATGGTTTTAACACAACAAAAGTGTGAGAAAGCTTTGAAGGGTGAAAGTGCGTTACCGGTCACCATGTCACAAGCAGAGAATACCCAGATGGTGGACAAGTCCAGGATGTTTGCAATCACGATGTGTAAACAATAATCAAAGCCCCCAATGTTAATTGGAAAACTCTTTAGTATTCCAATAACCTTTTCTTCTTTGCCATTAGCATACCCTATTGTATAAGGATATGGAGATATCTTCACATTTCCTAACTCCTTTGCCTGGTCAAGCTCATTAGGTTGGCATTAGCTCCCGAATCACACCATCCTTGTCCAATATATTCTCCTTTCACATAAACGGGTAAAGTAAAGCATCCTTCACCATCGAACTTGACTTCATCCGGTACCTTGTATGTGTCATGACATTCGCTAGTTAGTGAAATGAGTTCTTCCTCAGATAGATCAACATTAGTCTTCAATAGTTCTTGAAGAAACTTGATGCAACATGGACTTTGTTCGGCCATTTCCTTGATCGACATGACTACTATGTACTTCTTAAGAATGTAATGCAAATAATTTTATTCCGGCGGCACGTCCTCGTCCTTTTTCTTGTCTTCCGTTTGAGGTGTCTCTCTTTCTACTTCCACCGAATGAATGTGATCGTCCTTTCCAGCTTGTTTTGACTTCAGCAACTCTTGTTGCCTTAGATCTACTTCTTGCTGAAATTCAAGGTATTCCGGATCTGTCTCCAACTTCTCCACAAAAGAACTAGTAACCTTAACCCTGTTTAGTAGATTGATCAACTGCTCTAAATTCTGTTCTTCCGTCTCTTCTTTAGTTGTCATTGATTGTGTGCTTTTGGTTGATTCCATGGTTACCTATTTTGAGAAAAATTCCTAACAAGAATAATTTTGCGCTTGATTTTAAATTTAAATTAGGTTTGGGGTTAATTCTTATGCAGTTACTTGACTCTATTTTTTTCTAAATGCAGACTCGATCTAAATTAACTACTATAGTTAATGCCTAATGTTATTACTAAATAAACCTAAGACTCTATAACTATGATTAAATGATACCCTAATTCTAAATGCAAAATTAATTGACTGACTCTAAATAAATAATTAACCTAATTAAACTAGACTCGATATATCCAGAAGTCCTAGCTCAACTGGCAAAAAAACTAGACTCGATCTATCCAGAAGTCCTAGCTCAACTGGCAAAATGCCGAAATTGTTAGGCCGGATGTCATGACTGAGGATCGAACCCCAGTACCTCCACTTGTGTGTGTGAGTTTATAATGGCTTTGCCATTTCATCTATCTACCAAAAAAAAAAACTAGATTCGATCTAATGTAGATATTATAACAACCATTATTTTTACTACAACTCCCTAAAATGCAATGCGAAATAATTAAACCTAAACTGAGACTCTAAAACGAAAAAAAAAGAAACTATGTTAGTAACGACTAAAATAAATAAACTAAATGATAAACTAGACTCTAAAAAAATAAAAAGACTCAACTAGGACTAAATATTTTTGGTATTTTTTATTTTTTAATTTTTTTTTTGGTATTTTTTAATTTTTGAAAACGGAAAAATAAAATGCGGAAAAATATATAACCGAAATTTAAATAACGGAAAAATAAATGACTGAAAAATAAAGATAAATAAAAATAATAATTTAAATTGTTTAGTCGAAAATATCAACAATCTCCGGCAACGGCGCCAAAAACTTGATGGTCGGATATGGAAAGTGTACAAAATTGTTTACCAAGTAATAAAGTGATAAGTAGAGTATCGCATCCACAGGGATTATCGTTTCGTCCAAACAAATCATGTTACTTATTTTTGTAAGTTTGACGATATAGAAAATAAGGGTTAGAAAGGTTGCAATTTTTATCTCTTTGCAACAGAGCAAGTTTACATGTTTTGGTTGTAGAAAAGTAAGCAGCAGTAAGGATTCTTCGAATCCCCTATTTATATTGTTGGATGATAAATAACAGTAATGTCGCGTTTATTTATCTTAGGTAGAATATACAAGTGATGAGGCCGTTGGGACGTTACTAACATAATTGGTCTATCCCTCCGATGGCTAATTGAACCTGCTGATCGCACGGTGATCCTTATGTTCGGAGTCTTGCTAATTCAAAGGTAATTGAAACATAAACATAAACATAAATTGGCTTTCAAGTTTTTCCCAAGGCAATGAAGGCCAAGGTTCCATTAGGTCTGCTCATCTATGAATCTTAGGAAACTCATAGCACACCCTCTCTCACTTACTTAGTAGTTCTACAAATGGATCTACGTCTACCTTACTAAGGGTTTAAGAGAATGGTTCTATTAGGCTATAGCTTATTTCCTTTAGCTAGGTACTTGTTTCCTTAATTACTAACCAGTTACATCCTAGGTTCAACAGAGTTACTGCTCAGTCTTAGTAATGTCACCTCCTAAGTACTTACTACTAGGGTCAACTCTTTTTTCGGTATCTTTCGCTAATTACTAATTAATTACTTCCTAGACAAATAGTTACCACAATAAGGATATAAATATCAAGATATAAGCATCCAGGTAGTGATAGCAATGTTATCCCCTGTCACAACCTAAGTACCTAATCTAGGGTTGCACCTATCACAGAAATAAACTAAGGAATTTCCTAATAAAACTTAATAGCGAACATAAAATAAATAAAATATAAACGACATTAAATTAAATAAATATCCAACAAAAATAAACAGAGGTTCATCTTAGAACTCTAACCTAATTTTTTTTAGTTACACATGGTAAATAAAAACAAATTACTAAAGATTAAAACATACCCTAGAAAATCAAGGAGAAGATAGAAACTCTCCTAAAGCTCCAAAGTTGCATTCCACTTGAACTGCCATAGTTCTGAACGAGAATTTATGAATGAGGAAATATAGCATTTATAGTGATAGTTTCTACCTGGGTTTGGGCTAAAAGTGCGGGCTTTACCCAACACAGAAGCAGGAAAAGACGGTTGCACCTTACATTTTGGTATGCACGGGGCGCATGCCAAATTCCCTAGTCGCATGTGAGTGAGGCAAAAAGCATGCCCTAGGCGCATGGTTTGGAAAATCCATGCACTAGGCGCATGGTGTCTATTTCCTGAGCCCAATTTTCCGATTTTCTGTCGTTTTAGGTCTTCATCTTCAAATAACTTGCCTCAGAACTTTGGGAACAAAATTGCTCCCATTTGTAAGTCTTCTCAGGCCTCTTGAATCTTCATTCTTGGTCTTCCTAAGTCTTCACAATTCTTCAGATGTTCTTGATTTTCCGATTTGTATGATTTCTTTGTGAATTACTTCAAAAACCCCCTAAAATTGCTATGTTTCGGGAAAATTAGAATTACAAACTCAAATATAGAAAACATTACAAAAGTGCCGAAATCATAGGCAATTGCTCTAATACTCCTCCTTTTTGCTGCTAAAACCTACTGAAAATAACTGAAAAACATGCTAAGAATAACGTAAGATGATTTGTCAACACTAGGCCAAAACCCTCAAACAAGAAAAGAAGATAAGAAAAACGACAGATTAAGGAAATCTGTAAGTAGGAAGACCCTGTCTGCCTCTACAGAAGTGAAAGTGTAGAGCCGGTTGAACTTCAGACAGCCAAACAAAGTCCTGCACAGAATGGGGGATGGTCTTAAATTCATGCCAATCCTCTTTGATTGAATTTAGACATATTGGTTATTGGTATAAAGATCCAAGTTCGGTAGGTGTTGACTCGGTTTTGGGCCACGACGCTGTTTTTGGCTCGAATGGGCATTTAAGGCTTGCTGTTTTTTGCAGAGAGAAGATGGATCTTAGATCGCCTCTGTGTTGGCAAACGATTCATACGTCAGTTTAGATGCTCTAAACACTCACTTAGTCTGCTATGTTTGTTGGTGGAATGTTTGGCTCGAAAGAGATTTATGCTTGTTGGTGTTGCAATGAGTTGTCGGATCTTGGATTCATTCTGTGTTGACGATTGATCCATACACCACACTTTAGACATCCACTAGTGTTGTTTTCATTTTTTTTCGTATCACCCGATTGGGTAGACACACACTTTGTGTGGATTTACTGGGTTAGGACTATGTCACCCAGTTTTTGAAGTGTCTTTTTAGAAAATTAACAACAAATTAGCGATGTGTATTTTAGCATATTTTCTTCCTATTATACCCTCCTTTTAATCCACCAATAATTTTTTTTCTCACACTTTATCTTTCCAATAAATTTCATATGTCTTTCTCTCGTAACAAACAATATTCAGTTATTATCTTTTTGTCCAATAAATTCCTCTTTTTTTTGCGCCTCTCTCATAACAAACAATTGTCAATTTTATAAATATGGTGCACATCTTTTTAATTATTTTAAGTCAATATAAAAAGTATTCCCACTTCACATTAATTAAATGTGTCTTCAACTATTTTTCCCTCTTCACCTCTCATCGTCCCAACGAGTCTTCCACTTTTTCTACCTTTTGAACATTCATGTAGTCTTTTATTTTTCTTCTCTCAAATATGTTCTTTTACTTTGCACTTGAAATTTTTAATTCATCTTCGAACCACCGTTTGTAACAAAATTTTGTTTAAATTTAAAGATAACAAGAAACAGACTTTGTTTAAAAAATATAAAAAAAACAAACTTTGATTAAAGAAAAAAAAACAAACTTTAGTTTTCCAAATAGATAGTATTAATTAGTTTTTATTGAAAATAAGAGTAATTGACAAATTGTACCCTCAAAATACCAAAAGATTTTTAAATATGAACGAAAAATTCACCCTAAACAAATACATAAAAGGAAACGGAGGGAGTAACCGAGAAGAATTCCAAGGGTGTGGAATAAGTGTTAGAATAACAAGTTAGAATATCTTTATAATATTATAAATTTGGATTTATAATTAAAATAAGATATTATTATTATTATTTATAATTTATATTTATGGTTTTTTTGGTGGTGTAGTTTATATTTATGATTTATATTTATGATTTTTTTGGTGGTGTAGTTTATATTTATGTTTAGAATATCTTAAAGATTTATTCGTTCTTTTTTGTTTTTCAAGAAGATTTGTTCCTTATTTAAAGATATGATTTAGAAATATAATTTCTAATACAATTTAGAATTAGGTCTATAAATAGAACGATGAACAAAAGTTTAGAATCATACTTCTCCCTATAAAAACATATCTCATATATTTTTGCAAACACACAAAGTTCCATAGAAAAAAGAGTGCTAAAGATGGGTATTGTTTCTTGGTTGATAAAGAATCAAGTTTTGGTTTCAGGGACTAATGTTTTCTGTCAGGGTAGTAACAAAGTTGTCAAAAGAGGGAGTTTGTTTTGTGATGCTATAGTCTATGATTGTTGTCGTGTTACCTTTACTATCACCGGGTTCGAGTCTCATGCGGGTTGTACAAGACATAGACCATCTACTATATCTTGTTGCTAGATGGACGGTCGTTGTTGGATTGTCAAAGGGAAGCTCTGTGTTCACATGATCATAAAGGGAATCATTGTGTTGTCAAAGAAAATCAAAAGAAGAATCATTCTGTTGTCAAAGAAAATCAAAAGAAAATCCATTCTATTGTCAAAGAAAAATCTGAAGCAAATAACGATAATGTTTGTTCAGTTTGTGGTTTCGGAGGTGAATTAGCACTATGTGATCGATGTCCTTCTGCATTCCACCTCAGTTGTTTAGGTCTCAATCGAGCTCCGATTGGTGAATGGTTCTGTCCAACTTGTTGTTGCAAAATATGCTATCGACCCAAATGCAAACAAGAATGTAAAGATCATAAGGATAACAATATTCTTGTTTGTGTTCAATGTGAGCAAAAATATCACTTTGGATGCGTAAAGGCTGTAGGAATTGAATTTAATCACATGGAGCATTGGTTTTGCAGTGTAGTTTGTGGGAACATGTTCTTATGTCTAAAGAAGTTGTTAGGAAAACCAATCATGGTTGCAGATAATCTAACATGGACATTGGTGAAGAATGTGAGTAGTGTTGACGAAAAGGATTTTAATCAAAAGGAGAGTAAGTTGAATATGGCTCTTGGTGTATTGTATGAGGGTTTTAATCCAACTATTGATCCTTTATCAGGAAGCGAGTTGATTAAAGATGTTGTTTTTAGTAGAGAATCGGAACAAAATCGCTTGAACTTTCGTGGTTTCTATAATGTGATTTTGGAGAAAATGGGTGAAGTGATTTCAGTGGCAACTATTAGGATTTATGGCCAAAAGGTTGCAGAGATAGTTTTCGTGGCCACCAAGGAACAATATCGAAGACAAGGAATGTGTCATTTGTTGATGGATGAGATTGAGAAACAGTTAACTCGCTTAGGAGTTGAGAAATTACTTCTGCATTCCTCAGAGGATGCTATGAATACTTGGACAAGATCATTTGGTTTTGCAAGGATGACTAGGATAGATAAGTGTCAGTTTGTTGATCATACTTTTTTAGAATTTCAGAATTCTGCCATGTGTCTCAAAGGATTGAATAGACCTATATTGCCTTGCATTGCTTGAAGTTACAGTCCTAGAGATGTTTTTAATGGTTTTTTTTAAATGTTTTCAATGATGTACTTTTTTAAGGGTTTTTAGTGATATACTTTGCAAGTAAATTTTAGTTTGATTTCATTTTTCAAATAGATAAATCATTCATGTTTGCTATTATGATCATTCGATCAATAGTATAAAACTGAAATTATGTTTTGTTGATATGGTAAGTTCATAAACTATTCCCAAATTTCCAGATTCACTACACAGCAAGTATAAGCTATAATAATCAAAATTTATACTCCCTCTCTGTTTCACAATATCAATCAAGATGGTTTTGTTTCATTTGATCTGTCAATTAAGAAAACCTGACAAGCAGAACTATTTAAGACGTAATCATCTCTTATATTTTTGTTTAAAACACGGTAACGAACAGATTGTTGCATTCGATCTCCACCTGTAATACTACATAACTTTTTTAATTTGGTGTATGATATATAAGAAATTTGAATACATTTAACTTTACAGCTTCTTTATCACCAAGAGGATTACAATCCCTACTAATGTATTATGTACATGTGGTTGTGTTGACAGTAGTCATTACATTACGTTATTTTTAGTGTCATTTTCATGATGTTTTGAGTTCACAAGCAAGCTTAAACAGTAAGGAAAGCAAGAAAAATGGAAGAATTTGAATTTCCAGCATAGTCCAATTCGGGCCCCAAATTTCAGCCACAGGATGACCTTTTTTGACACGAAATAAATCAGGCCCTGAACTCTCACATTCGGGCGCCGGTTTTCACAGAGCTGAGCACATGTTTCTTCAACTTAAAGATATTCGGGCACCGATTTTTATAGCTCGGGGGCCAATTTTCACTGGCCTATATATAGAAAAGTCTATTTTTGGAATAAGGGTTCACGATTTTAGAGAGAAAATGCATAGTTTGGAGCGGAGGCTTTGCAGATCTGGTGGGAGACCATCAAAACTCATAGTCAATCATCCAATACTCGTATGAATCCTTGTTTTTATGTTAGTTATCTTGTACTTTAGCTATGGGTAACTAATCTCTTTGTGGTTGAGACTTAGATGAATCTGATGTAATCTTATAGGAACCCTAATTTGTTGAACTCCTTTGAATATCAATGAAAGTCTAGTTTTAATTCATATTACTTTATGTTTAATGCTTTTTGTATGTTTATCATCGACTACTAACCCTAGCTTTATGAATATGCAAATTGATCTTAGAGATTGAATGACCACTAACCCTGACTTTCGACTCTGATCTAGGTAATAAGTTTAACCTAAGTAATCAAGTTAGAGATAGATCATTATTAGGTTATGACATAAGGATTAACGTTCTGTTAAAACCTCCAACAGTTTCGAATTCACTTAAGAGATTAAGGGGTTGTCACTTGCGGGGAGAATTCTAGGTCAAGAGATTGGGTAGAATTACTTTGTTAATCCGTCGTTAAACTAGATAATCATTGCTTGAATTAGGAGTGCAAATTACCATAGGAGAGCTTCGGAGGATTCGAAGGTCTTAACCATACTTCGCTCTAATATTCTTAAAACCAACTTTTATTGTTTTATTTACGTTTACTTTATGAAAACTAATCCAACTGCCCAGGGCAACCATATATTTAATACGTCCTTTTGATAATGAAATTGCTAAGTAGAAGTTAACAACGGTCCTTGTGGATACAAATTTATTTATTACTTCGATAGTTATGGTTCACTTACCAAATATCTATCAGGTTGAATCCTTCCGTCATAACATTGGGTTAGACTAATCAGTGGCAACCGGTTGAGGTTATGAATGTAAACATAATCTCGTGCATGCAGACAACCGTTCTTTGCCATTTGATAAATTATCAAGCCATCTATATGATCAAGGCTAATGCATTAATCAATGTTGCTAAAATATCTTTGAAAACATTCATCATCCTTTCAGTACTTGCAGATAACTTCGTACACTTCAATCAAGTGCCTAGGAAATCGACTTGCAAAGAAATTATAAGCCACACATGTCTATGATATGTTCTTGGAGACTTGTTAATAATAAAGATGCATTTTGAGCTCTCATATGAAAAGCTATTACCAGCAAATCGAATAAGGATCATCTTCAGGAAATTCTTATGATTGTTGTTTAGAAAAATAGAAAATGTTTGGGTGTTGCACGATAAAATCCTTACTCAAGGTTTTCATTAACCCTCACTAAAGGTCACACTGTAAATATCTACCATTAACACTAACAAGGTCGCATTTGGTCCAAAACAAGCCGAGTAACTGCATTCTGCAGTGCATTCAGGGTGAGTGCCTATATATCTAAGAGAGCCAAACCATTCTCTGTCATAAAATAAGTCTCTGACAGATATCAGCCGATGGCTAGATTTCTAAAAGAATAAAAATGCAGAATATCAATCATTCCATATTAATGAGAATGGCATACCATAGATTGGGGTTGGGGTTCAATAAACAATGTTGACATCACGCTCAAGGCAATCTCCAAATGAATATAAATTTTGTTAACCACAAATGTCAATACAGATGTTACTAGCCACAATTGTATAGTTTATTGCATGTAACAAATTTTAGCCGAAAATGTAATGTGAAACTAACAACAAATGTCATTTTCATGCAATAAACTATTGATTGAACTATACATCATGTCTAGTTTGAATGTGAATTAAATAAAAAGATGATACATCATGTCTATTTTTGATGTTCATCAAAAATTGAGTTGCTTGTGCAAACAATAAGAGTAATGAGTGGTATTAAATGATTGTTAAGACACATATGTTCCCCCATTCACACTTCCTATAACATCCAACCTGCAAGCCAATTTTAATTGTCACCAAAGACAACATCCAACCTGACATTTTCCCCTACAAACCAGCAGCACACCAAGAACTTCATTACAGATTAGAGCACAAAAAATCATACTTCTAAATAATTAGAAGTATGATTTTTAAACCCGAATCACACATAAACAAATGTATAAAACATAAAATCATTTTTGCTACTCCTTAGGCTACCAGAAAGCACCCTTCTCCTAAAATGTTTAATCAACATATAACGTGATACTCTAGATTAAACTCTTCATATCTCAAAATCAATATTTTCACTAACTTCAATATTGCCATTATCTGCATAATAGCCTCAACTTCAGTCCCTTTATATTTATTCAACTACCACTAATGAATACCAATGAAAGCTATTGTACAATAAAAAGGCACTATTATGGAACAACAGGCTACCATATACAAAGTGAGTAACAATCACTTTCTTAAAATTTCACTCCTTTTCCTTGCTAAGATTAGATTCACTTCATGATTACTTTTTCTGCATTTCATTATATATTCTTTATTATATTAGTGCTTTGAGACACATGGTAGAATTCTGAAAGTCTAAAAAAGTAACTTTACTAGTCATCCTAGCGAAACCAAATGATTTTGTCCAAGTGTTTATAGCATCCTCATAGGAAACCAATTTCCCAACTCCTGAGAGAGTCAACTATTTCTCAAGCTCATTCATCAACAAATGACACATTCGTTGTCTTCGATATTGTTCCTTGGTGGCCAAGAAACTATCTCTGCAACCTTTTGACCATAAATCCTTAATTATAGTTGCCATAGAAATCACTTCACCCATTTTCTCCAAAATTACATTATAGAAATTACAAAAGTTTAAGCGATTTTGATTTGTTTCTCTACGCAAAACAATATCTTTAATCAACTCTCTTCCTCACAAAGCAACCACAGTTGGAATAAAACCCCCATACAGGATCAAAATTACCGTATGAGGGTTTTAATCCAATTATGGATGCTTTACCAGGAAGAGAGTTGATTAATGATATTGTTTTGCGTAGAGAAACAAATCAAAATTGCTTGTACTTTTGTGGTTTCTATAATGTAAGGATATATGGTCAAAAGGTTGCAGAGATAGTTTTTGTGGCCACCAAGGAAAATATTGAAGACAAGGAATGTGTCATTTGTTGATGGATGAGCTTGAGAAACAATTGACTCTCTTAGGAGTTGGGAAATTGGTTTTGCGTTCCTCTGAGGATGCTATAAACACTTGGACAAAATTTATTGGTTTCGCTAGGATGACTAGTATAGATAAGTGTTAGTTTATTGATCATACTTTTTTAGAATTTCAGAAAATATAAACAATATTTCGTAAATTCATGATTAGGTTTTAGGAGAAACACACTCGTGATTGTTCTATTTTTCCATCATCTCAGGAATCACAAGATAAAAGTAGAAGAAAAAAAACTATTCATTTTAAATTTGATTACATACCTTATCAGTCCTAATTTTATTGTTTTGTGTTCGTTTCTTAACATCCCAAATAGTCCATCTACTTATTTCATAGTGTTTTAAGAAATTTTTATTTACTTGATGTTGTAGTATATGGACTTACAATCTAAACATAACTTTAGTGAATAAGGTATTAATATAATTCAAAAAAGGTGAAGTTACGAAAGATTTAAGTTGAGAAAAATATAGAAAATGAAATATAAATTACCTTCTTTTTTAGTGTAATGATAACGACACCATCATGATTATATATAGGATCTTTATTACGATCGTCCCATCATCATTGCTACCATTAGCAGCACTTTTATTGCCTTCCTGGATTTACATATATAACACAAACAAGAACATAGTTTAATTTTTCAGTGCATGTCTACCTGATTCGTTCTATTACGTTGAAAATCTAAATTGCCATAGAATATTTATTTAATATAAATATTTATTCATCAGAGTAGGGATATTGATAGTAATAAAGAAAACATAGTCTAACTATGTATGCACTCATGACCTAAAAGTTATATATTTGCACACATCTATATGTCATAGTTTTATCAATGATTTATAATAATATTACGGTCAAACCAAATCATGAGGTCATTTCTAGCAACAAGAATTAAAATCTAAATACTTCATTCATTCGTTATCCCACATGGTTTGAAGCATTTATATTTAACTATGTTAATGGAAAATAAGGAATGTAGAGAAAAACCAAAACCATTCTCATTGTTTGGTATTTTTGATAAATGAAAATAAGATTATATATGTATTCAAGTGTTCATCATCATCGATTATTTTTTAAAATAAGGACATGGGTATACATTCCCCAGCTCTATGAGTTTCAAATAGCAAAGTCATCCATATTTATAGGTATACACTAGCTACTAACCTTTGGTCTTTATAATTAAACAATATATTAGGTCATCAATGTTAAGAACTTGAGATACATGGTATACATATCTAGAAAAGAACATTAAATATACTTTTAAATTTTAAAGTTCAATCTTACTTATCAAGGATAAAGATCCAATAGAGTTCACATAACTATATAATAGGATTGAGCAAAAAAGACATGCGTAATTGAGTTTCACCACTGAAAAGAAATCACATATTAGAATACATTTCAGTCAAGTGCAAATGTTGAAAATGGAAAAATGAAACGAAAAAACTCAATATATGTTCATACGAGCAAATTATTGAAAAAAAATATCAAACAACTAAACTCTATCATTTACCTTGTTTATACAAATAGAGCAATTGAATTTGGATATGTTGCCATGGATGAGAGATCTACTTGAAATGGAGTTTCTGATGTTAGTAGCACCATCTAGTGAAGTTGATTTTCAAGCCGATCCTTTGGTTCGAAAACAAAAGATAACGATGAAAAAGAGTTTTCAACAAGTTTGAGTAAATAGATTGTTCTGAGAGTTGGTTCACTATCACCATGAAAACAAAGGATCTTCCCTCACCTTCATGGGGATGAAGCTAAACTTAAAAGGATGAGTAACTTTTTTTTAAAAATGACTGCTTTGTAAAGGCTAAATTGTTGGACCTAAAATTGTATAACATAACATGTTTAGGACAACTTCATAAGAAGGGAGAATGGTGAATGAGTGAAAACCCAAACTTATCTTTTCCTACTTACAATTTTAAATTTCTCCAAAGTCTAACCAAACAAAGGGGACATTCGAATATGTTTAGGTCAAACATGTAAATAATAAAATGCATAAAAATGGAACAAAAACTAATTTATATTCTATGAAGAAGATAATTATTAAGAAAAAAAACATTGTTCATAATAATAAAGAAGATTTTTTTTTAAAGCGAATGGGGGCACAAAAGTGTATGCGACACCTTAGGTATATTATATTAAAACCAAAAAGTACAAGAATTAAATGTTTTCACACCTTTTTTTTACTAATTAAATGTGTTCACATCTTTTTTTACTAATTAAATGTGTTCACATCCTATCACCAATACTATAATTAATTGTCTCTTTAAAAATCAATAAATGTGTTCACATCCATTTTTTTACTAATTAAATGTGTTCACAACACATCTCGTCACTCATACTAGATTTTTTCCCTCAAAAAAAAAAAAACTCATACTAGATTTTTTAAATTTAAATTTTAATCTCTAAACAAACACGGCAAAAAAATCCTATAATTTATGGAATACTTTCAATTAGTAACCAATTTATGTTTTTAACTCACTGTATATAACAATTATGAGAATATGTTCTTCTTACAAATATTAAAAAATAAATGTACACCAAAAAATAAAAACGAGAAATTATATAGCAAAATTGAACGACCAACTTAAAATATATTATATAAAATAATATATTTAAATCCTTATTTATTAATTTAGTTAGGTCTGCAACAACTTAACCTAGTAATTTCCCTCTTAAATGCTGTATTAGGTTAGAAGCAATTTAACCTAACAAATTCCCTCTAAAATGCAGCAATCCCTAATATTTCTCCTTACTGATGAGTTTTTTATTCCTATCATGTTGTGTCATCGTTTGTATATATCTATTGTTTATGTAGACTTTTTTTTTGACAAGTTGTTGTACACTTATTTAATACGTTTACAAACAAAATATTCAGATTTCCATGCAAACTCGACTACCTTAATTTTCATGCAAACTGTTACCAATTATATATTGCATTTTATTATTCTTATGTCAATCCATTAACGGTAAACCCGTGCGACGCACGGGTCAACAATCTAGTTAAAAGTTAAAAACATACATAAATATACCCTAAAAACAAAAAAGCATACATAAATATAATAAACAATAAATATGTTTCATTATTTTTGCCTTAAAAAAATATTAATAAAAAGAAAAGTTCTCATCATCTTTTGGTTGAGGAAAAACATGTTCTCATCTTCAACAACAATTATAATTTTTTCCCGAAAAGAAAATAATTACAACTTTATCTTTCAAAATATGGATCCGATAAAATCCTAAATTTTTGGATGATATATTTAATTAGTAAAAAATCATTTTTTTTATGAAGTATATCCATTAAAAATAACATAATAACCTTTTTTTTAAAAAAAAATATAATCACTTTTTAATATTACAAATATAAAAGAACTATGTTTCCACAAAAAAAAAACAAGAAAAACTTCTAAAAATAGGTGTTTAGTCTAGTAATCTCAAGACACGGAGTTCAAATCCCAATAAAAAGTTTAAAGTTTGCCGGAATGAAGATGAGAAAAACACAAGAAGGCGGGAGGAGGGGTTTGAATTGTGTTTGCTTCTTCTTCTTTTTAACTAAGTCCAAAGTTCAGAGTCTGATTGAGCTCAGAATCTGAAACAATGTTCAGAGTCAAATGCAACAGATATAAAAGATATATATATATATATATATATATATATATATATATATATATATATATATATAGAGAGATAGAGAGATAGAGAGAGAGAGAGAG
>Ga0315914_1004666_pt1 | contig 20394 bp, 12 predicted proteins | sample MpolenodulesMG_FD_203920 | JGI IMG/M metagenome (GOLD analysis project Ga0315914, IMG submission 203920) | Medicago polymorpha root nodule microbial communities from Los Angeles, California, United States - elongated nodules | ecosystem: Host-associated > Plants > Roots > Nodule | place: USA... | reverse complement strand
CCCACCCGCGAAAACTTTATTTTTTATAAAATATTTAAAAAATGCATATTTTTTCATTTTTTTCATAGCAACAAAAATGCAATAATTATATTAATAATTATTTATCTAATAAACTTTTTTCAAAAGAGCAAAATAATTATAATAAATATGTTTCTAAAGAATAATAATATATTAAAATAAGTCGGTGCTTATGGAAATAAGATTATAAAATTTAATAAAGAAAATTTTAAAAAGCGGGTGCGGGGCGGGTGTAAGCATCCCCCGCACCTGGCTCCGCCCGCGTACTAAAAATTCAAATTTTCCCCACACCCGCACCCAGTTAAATTTGGGGCAGGGCGGGGTTTGTTGCCATGTCTAGGGAAACTAAAATCAAATTTTGGTATATTTAAGGGAGCATTTACTTATTTAACCCAATAAAAAAATCTACCTTAGCCACATGAACTATAGGATCGACAGGGACTAAAACAGAGTGAATAGTCAACTTCGTTCCTGAATTTGCACGGACCAATCGATTTCGTCCCCTAATTTGTCGAAACAGCTACTTAGTCCTTGAATTTGTCAAATGTCAATAAATTTCGTCCCTCCGTCAAGTTGGGGTGTTAGTAGTGCTGACGTGGACCGTTAACCACTCACGTGGCTTGCCATGTCATATGGCACACAAGCAGGGACTAATATGACCGAAAGTGAAAAAAAATCCAAAGACGAATTTGATTGAAACTTAGAAAATCGTTGCCTTTTCTGCAAATCGTTGCTCTTTCTTCTCCAAATCTATAAAATTGGAACCCTAATTTTTCAATCTCTCATATACATTCCAAAATCCTCAAAATTTCTTCCATTAATTAACAACCATTTTTTCCCCAATTCTAAAAACTTCAAACCCTAATTTGTTTTGATTGAATCCAAAATCCCCAAAATTTCTTCAATCAAAATTGTTCATATTGAATCCAAAATGATGGGTGGTGGGCGTATGGGCAAAAAGAGTTCTTCAAGTCGAGCTTCGTCTTCAAGCTTTATGCTTAATGGTGATGTCAGAGATTGAAGATGAATGAATGCAACATTTTTGTCATAGTATTACCAGCAAATTAGTCCCTGAATTATTTGACTAACTATCAAATCGATCCCTACAAATTTAGGGACTAATTAGCTATTTCGACAAATTGAAGGACTAAATTAATTGGTCCGAACAAATCCAGAGACAAAGTTGATATTCACTCAAGTAAAACATTTTATAATTTGCACATCTAGTGACCCTTTCTCTTTTCTCTTTGTCAACTACTACCAAAAGTCAACAACATGGATCCATAATCCATTTCACAATCGTATCAAGAGAATGTGATTCACGTTTTTGCTCTCTAATAAATGTGATTCACGAAATTGATTGTATGTGTAAATCAGATTTGAATTTTCCTTCCTTTGGTGAACCTCGTTACCTTTTTTTCTCTAGTAACTCATACTTCCATTATAGTTTTAGTTGTTACGTATATACTTATATTGGATACAGTTGAGTTGAAAAAGGATTCAACTGTTCCGATTTTTCTCCCTGCATATTATCATTTGATTTTGCCATCATTTTAGCAACTTCTTTTGAATCATTCCACTTCACCTAATTAATAGGTTCAACTTACAATTCGTTTTAGGCAACGTGCATTGTTTTTCAGGGTCCTTAATTGTAGAACTGCACTTGCTAACTAAGACCAAATATTGAGTTGATCTATTTTTTTAAGGAATAAAGAGCAAATATAGATACAGTCACGCACATAGTATGAAAAGTTGAACATATCCAAGTTTTTTTTATTCAACAGGACTTAAGTTTAAAAAAAAAAAAAAACTACAAAAACACTAGATGATGTGTAGGCACACCCTCAAAATCTTCAGCAAGGAAATGAATTAAGATGACAATTTGGTCTATCAATCCACAATTCATTCATTAATTAATCTATCAAATCCCATCCACCAAACAAAAACATTGTTAATGGATAGTATAATCCATCCTTTTTAAAGTATGGATGGATCCAATTTATCTACCTTTTTTTAAACATGATAATACACATTCATTTGATAAAATATAAATAACTTATTTAAAAAATTAATTTAATAAATAAAAAACAGAAAACAAAAGTAGAAAAAATGAACAAGGAATTTTTTGTGAAATATATTAAAATTAATTTAATAAAAAAACTGAAATGATTATATTAAAATGAATTTAATATTAAAATCTATAATATTTTATAGGATGACACAACGTCAAAGCTTCACGACCCTTCATTGCGAAGGCCAACGGAATTCCGTCAGCAGCCATCATGCAAGAGTTTGATTTTTGGTTCTCATTGTTATTTGATCCTCATAATGTCTTGTGCAAGGGTTCGAACTCACAACACGTCCTAAATGCTTCTAGAAGTTAATGATGTGTGTGTGTTTTTTTTTTTTTTTAGCAAAATGATGTGTGCTTCCAGAAATGGTCTAAAACGGCATGTTCATGTGAAGTGAGTGAATAAAAAGCTAATTATAAATGTCATCAATTTAAAAAGTGTATGTCTTTATATTTCAATCCTAATCCAACTCTCTCTTTCTAAAAGAGAGGTGTAAATCCTTCAAAAAGAAAAGAGAGGTGTAAAGTGTATCCTAGGTAACCCGACCCACTGAGAGTGGCGTGGGTTGAAGTACCATTTTGGATCATGATGGAACATGAACTAAGTGCTTTTGATTTTAAAGTACATAATCCACCAAGGATATGTATTAGCTGTTAGATATATTTGCAAAGTGGTCACGTTTTATGGCTTATATAAGTTTCATCTATTAGATGTTAGTTATAGCATAGCATTTTAAACCGCACATGATTTTTGACAGAAAAGAGTGCAAAGGCAACATATGACGAACCAAGACATTCCAACTATATTGACACCTCTTGGCCGCCACATATCATTGGCAGCACTCCAAACGTATATTTGTTCGCGCCCTTTCTTATTTCTGCCATTGGTCTAATTGCCCATCTACATCAATAAGAATGAGGCGTGACTTCTTATCCGGTATTCTTAGTTAAAAAAATCAAAACAAAACAAAAATGATTATGGTGAAATATTAGAACACAAACTCAAATTTCCATTCTAGCAGTAATAGAGAACAAAGATTATCTGATACTAGTAACAATAAAATGGTCTTGTTTTACTATTTTGCATTAGTATATGACATAGTGCATACCAACTACCAAGGTAGAATGCATAATAAGATGCTTTAAACAAAGAAGAACAAAATATTTCCATAGAAACCTATTGTCCCAAGTTGTTCCCTATTGCAGCAAGCACAATGTACTATGGTGTACCTGCACAGTAGTAAAATCCTGCTAGAGTTTAATCGCCTATACAATCGGTTTTGAAGAAATGAAAGGAGCCATTTATAGACTTCAATTCAGTTATGAACTTGAATTCTGTTGATTTTCCAGTTGCACTGTGGTTTGGTTGTGATTGGGAAGACTTGATTGTGGGGTGATTACACCTTGAGGATATAGTCCTTCTTGTGTCATCACTTGAGAGTCACGACGCTGCTGCTCTGAGTAAGCCAGCCATCTTCTTCTCCATTTGAGTACCTCCGCAATAACTGAACTTCCGCTCATCATTACACCAAACCCAGCAAATGATGCAAGAAGAATTGCCAAAACTGCTTGCTTACCAACCTGCAGGTTTCCAAACTAATAGAATGAAGTTATTCTTCTTGTTGGGGTTTGGTACATGTCAAGTGAAAGATTGAAAATGATAAAAATTTCGCTCGTATTAAAATCTATTACCAAGGGGTAAAATACATGCGCGAAGAGAACCACCAAAAGAAATTGAGCAGATGCATAAAGCCAGATGAACTTGCTCCTCACTGGAAAAGGAAACAATTAGGGTTTGCTTAAATGGTGAAACCCAAACAAGCATGAACAGAAAAGGCTAAAATAAAAATGAAACATGAATAGAATTCTCCAAAAGAACTATCTAATCAAGGAGTAATTGTTATGTCATTTTAGACCTATAATGTTTGCGAAAGAACCTATTATATGCACAATTTTAGATATATAAATGAAACTAAGATGAGTTCATAAATGTATATTCATCATATTTCTCAGGGATATTTTGCAAACCTACCCATGGTTGTAGATGTCATAGCGGAGACTAGACCGAGTACACAAGAAAATGGAAGAGAAATGAAAATTGCTTTGGTTCCCATTTTCCCAACCTGCAGAGAGTTGAATAAATTAGGCTACTTTGAATTGTAACTTTGAGAGAAATGAGAGGACTTTTATTCTTACTAAAAGCTGCTCGAGGAAACAGAAATAAGCAAGCATGCTGACAATGACAAGCACAGGCAACTCCTGCCAAACCCTGTTAATTTCAGCAAACAAATTGAAGTGTTATGTGCAACAATTATATATAGTACAAGAAAGATAACACAACACTATATTCCATTTGTAATACAGTGCACTTGTATCGGCCGCAGAACTCCAAGGAAAACATTGATTGCATAATAGTATTCTAAAGAGTAAACTAAAGACTACTTGAAGCATGAAAGTGGCTAGAATAATTTCAACTAGATAATGCAAGAAATAAACCTATAACTTCAACGCAAGCGAGTCAGAGATCACAGAAAACCGCAGTTGATCAAATTCTGCTACATAACAGTGCTATAGTACCACTAATAGTCGACTACATTTTGTAATAAATAGTGTATTGGCCTATTGGAAGAAAATAGTGATTTGTTCAAATTACGCGATAGCGTCACTATAACTGCTATTTAGTGACACTGCCGGATGTGTAAAACCAGTGATAAATTCAGAGATAGCATTCAAGCTTATTAGTTAAGTTAGATGCATGACAGTATACTGGTAGATTACCCCCATATTCTAGATAATTTCATAACAAATAACTTGCGACTAGGGAAATGGCACATGATTATCAACATATCTAGTATGATTCTATAAACAAGTTGCCATAATTCATTCAACATATAGCAATAATAACTTTTATCAAACAAAACTGCACGTGCCTGAAGTCATCTTCCTGGTGAGGCCTTGCTCCAGGATTCTGAGTTTGAACACTTTGGATCCGTAAGAGAGTGACAGGGAGGTTCTGAACCTCCTCCTTACACACATCACAGGTCTTGTTACCTCTGATACTAAACCACTTAATTGCACATTCTTGGTGAGCCAAGGCAAGTTCACCTTTGCAACAGCATTCCATCTTCAATGTCTCACCTCCTTCACATAGCTCAATCAGACAAATTCTACACACAGCTTCCTCTTCAGCTATATCTTCACCGTCATCACCATCGTTTTCTGAACGAGTAAAGGTTATTAAATCGAGTTATTGACAGCATTTAGGATTGGAAATAATCTGTTTTAAATCGAACTAAGATGACTTAGAAGAGAGTCTGAATCCTTTGGAAAAAAATGAAAAATAAACTTTTAGTTTTAGCCAAGTTCGAGTGCCAAGAAAGCAGAAAACATCATTCACTAAATGTTTTTTTATACAAGTTCTTAAAATACGATACCAGTATCCTTTGCTGTGGACGTTTTTAACCATTCTTTCACTTCCTTTACACCTGGGGTGGAAGGAATAACACGGAAAAACTTATCCATTTTCCTTGTAATTTTTTCTTGGCTATCTACGGGCTCTGAACGAGTGCGAGCTATCGCCCCCTGGCTTCTCTGCAAAAGGATTAAATTGGTTAAAACAAAGGTTAACAGTTATATGTTGCTAAGGCTTCATTAAACAATAAATTCAGTGGAACAAATTCATCAAATATTTAAATCCTTAGTATGTTCAAATTAGGGTCTCTTGGATTGACTTATTTTAACTTATCTACTGACATAAACACTTATGAGCTTGTTTGAGAGAACTTATGGAAACAACTAATAACATGTCCATTCCTTCAACAACAAAAAAAACTTATAACATATCCATAAACTGTTTTCCGCTTATTTCTCCAGGAAGCTTATGAAAACAACTTATAACTTATATAAAAACAACTCGACTTTATTTTATCTTTTGTTATAAAAGTAGCATACAGATAACCACTTATATTACAAGCGCTTAATTAAGTTGTTTATCGAAACAGAACCTTACTAATTAATGACAATACAAGATACCCATTAATTAATTGCACATAAAAAAAAAAATCTTTTAAAGTTGAAATTACAAGTACTAATCAATTAAAGGCCTTACATATGGAGAAGCACCAAGACATCCACCAAAAGCAAACTCAGTGTTTACACGTCCAATTTCTTCAACAGGTAATGATGAAGTCCTATTAATCTTAGGATTAAATATCTTACTCAAAGACACTGATCCTGAGATTGAAGGCTTCTCATGAGGCCCTACAAAAGAACTTTCTGGCGCTCCAATTACCGCCTTTTCAATATCCGATGATGAAGTCCTATTATACCTGAAATTCAATTTTGGTAATATACTTCTATTTGATGATGATTTTGCTTTTGTTGTTGAAATTCCAAGATTGATATTATTATCAATTGGTGCATCAACAGAACGTGATGTCACAAGAAAATTCACCCTCCTTTGTGTTGAAGGTGGACTTGGTGTTAATGGCATCTTTATTGCAACAAAATCATTTGATGATGATGAACAAGATTCTTCTGATGACTTGCAGGGTATTTCCATCAAAAGATTTTCCTTCCAAATTATCAACATATGAAAATTTTCATCAGTCACCACATAAATACTATACCTTATATTAATTCCTATTAGATTAAATTATAATCATGATTAATTCAACATGTTATCATAGCAATTCAAATTATTAATAATATAAAATATTGTAGCATGGCTTAAAAAGTGAAAAAGAAAAGTAAAGTACCTTGTGAACTGGAAGAGAAAGTGTTCTTTTACAAGAAGAAAGTTCATGATGATGTTGTTTTTGGTTAGAACTCATATTGTGGTGACGAAGCAAAGCACAAATTGGAAGTAACACACACTATTGTTGTGTTGTGTGGTGCATTTGTTTGTTTAGGAACCTTATGAGTTGTGAAATGAAAAACTATATAGTATAAGAAAATGCTAATTAAATTAGGAAATGAAATGAAAAATGAGATAAAGTTGAGCATTTATGAAACAGGTTATGTGGAATGGAGTTTCTTGAACACTCTCCCACCTACTTGTATTTCCTTTTTCCACTCACCCCGGACTCTATGCTTTTACAGTACTATGACATCAAATATGTGCATAAACTTTTTTATTATATAGTACTATTCTAGTAGTTTATTCGTGTTCAGTGCGTTGTAAAGATGAATAATAATCTTATTACCCCCTTAAACACGTGCTCTCAAATGAATGATTTTGGTGTTTTGGAATTACGTCCACAAAGTGTTTAAAAGTTATTTGTTCTTGTTATGGATAAATATACTTTAATTGTTTAGGTGCCACCTTAATGCTTTTTACCTTTTCCTATAATACTCGTTCATATCCTTTTTTACTTTGTCTTTTTTACACGTGCTAACAATATCAGTAAACTTTGCTACTTTTATTAAATTATTTATCATTTTTCTATAACACTTTTAACATTTCATTAAATTTTGTATTGAATGTATAGTTTATTTTTGTAAAATCGGTTTATAAGATGAGAAATATTACTCTTTTATAAATTCGTTTTAGATCTTAACTTTATCTATTGTGTGAGATGAATTATTTAAATTTTCAATACACATAATCACACTCACTATTACGGAACTTCGTACGTGTATATAAACGGTGGGTAGTTTTTGAATCGATAAAATATGACAGTATATTAAGTTTTTTGTATTAAGTATATTTATTTTTACATGACCGACTTATAAGATGAAATATATCACTCTTTATAATTTTTTCTAATACGTCTTCTCGTATCTAACACTATTAAACTTTGAGCGCAAATATAGATGATGGACATTCAATGAAACTTGTCATTGTTGAGTTTACTCCGATTACAATGTTAAAACATGGACCTCTTGCTTTGAGAACCATAACCAATTATTTTGAAAGACAAAGTAGAAAGATTTTGATGGAAAAGAGGCCAATTATTGGTATTTTATGCTACAAATGTATGAATGCCAATATTACTTTTTTATTAATGGTTCAAATGTTTTGCTTTGTTTCTAGTATAAAATTCACTTTAAAAAAGTGAAATCATATTTATAATAAAAGAAGTAATAACAATTTTCATCCTTTTTTAGTAAAAAAAAACAATTTTCATCCTTTTATTTTGTCAATTTTTTAATTTTGATCTTATTTTAATTTCACAACTTTACCATCCATGTTCTTACAAAGAAAAATCAAAAATTAAATCTAGTTGGTTGTAACAACTACCGCCATTAAATCTTGATCTTTGGCTTCCTTGGTGACGGTTTTGGAGCTAAATAAGTGAGTGAATTTCCACTATTTGATCAATGAAAAAAGTTTTCATTGCTTCATGACTTGGCTTTTTTTTTTTTTTTTGAAGGAACTTCATGACTTGGCTTGGTGAGCAATTCATTCTTTGTAGAAATTCCATCATTATTGTCTTCAATTCATATCTCTCTTGCATTATCTATTTATTCAAGACAAAAGAGAAAATATAGTAAAATACAAAATAAACTTAAATAAAAACAATATTTCATTAAATAAAAAACTTAGCCAAAAATAAGGTAAAATAACATGCAATAACATCACAAATTTGAATTCTGGTTTGCCAAAAATAAGGCAAAATAACATAGCACTTTTGTCTATAAGAATAACATAAATTTCAACTATGGTTGAAACTACCTAGCTAACAAGTAGCTTCAACAAATAGAATGCGAAAATTTAGGCCCCTCTCTAGCTAACTGACTAGGCTCCACAACACCCTCATTATAGGAGATGAAATACAATGCCACACCAAATTCACAAACCAGTTAGGGAAGCCAATATCCTCCAAAGTATATTCAATGAAATTCCAATTCAATCTATTATACACCTTTTCAATGTCAATTTTGATAGCCAATCCAACCTTTCAAAAAATTTCTAATGTTAGTAGAAAGAAAAACATCATGAACAACAATAATGTTATCACGAATTTTCCTATTAGGTACAAAGCTACTCTAGCATGGCCCTGCAAGATTCTTGATAACTTGACGAAGTCTACAAGCTAAATTATTTAGTAACTGCTTTATAAGAAATGTTGCACAATATAAAAATATAAAAATTATTTAGTCTACAAGCTAAATTCTAGATAACCGTAAAAAATATAAAAATTTATATTTAATTCATGTTTTGTTAAAAAAATTTATTTTTTTTTGGAAAGATTCTTACAATATTATAAACTTTTCAGCAAAATTTTATTCAAAAATATGAATTTTACATATATGTTTATTTAAAAGGAGTGACCAAAAATGAAGATGGAAAAGTTTTCGGGACTAAAAGTTGAAGTTTTTTTTTTAATTACTATGAAGTAATATACGCAATTTTCATATAGAACACACAATAATTAAAAGGGCATTGCATATGTTACGAATGATTGCCCAAAGAAACTTAATAACACATATGTGTCTTTAATAATAAAACCCAACCAATTTTCAGTTGAATTTGATACAATACACAGGAGGACTAGTGGCTGAAAAAGACATTAATTAACCGTTTTTTGCTTTCGTTAAATGATTGTTCACAAAAAAATAGCAATTTCCTAATCAAAATGGCCGAGTGGCTAAAATTTTTAGGGCAAAAAGTGTTACAACACTCCACACGTTAGTATTCTTTCTTTGGTTTTGGTGAAAATATGAAAACCAGGGTTGGATAAGTTTGTATCGACCGGATCAAATGGACTATTAGAACTCATATCAGTTTGAACGGATGAAACTGGCCCGTCGGATCGCCTAAATCGGTCAGCATCGGCTTTTCTTGGTCGGTTTCGAGTGGGTGGTATGAACTGAACTGAGGATGGAAGTTAGCAAGTATGCATCTTTTCTTTTTTTGGTGGTGGAAGGGGTTCGAAACCCGGACCTTGCATATTTTATGCATTGTTCGAGGGTTACTTTTGTAACTTTTATTATAAAATATTTGTTAATTTGCACCACTTTGCTAACTTAGACCTACTTTTGCTACGAACGCAAATAGACAACTACAAACATACTTTTTTCCCTCCTTTTATGAAAAAAATCCTGCTCATGACCGAACAAGGCACCTCATGCTTCTAATTCACAACTCTTGCCACCAGGGCACTAATGTTTTTGACGACATATGATTTCTTCAATGTTATGTATTCAACACAAATTTTGTGTCTTATTTCTTTCAATCTCAATCCCTAAATCATTTCTCACCATCATACAATTGAACCTAACAACCATAACTCCGCCCTTTTTGGTGGGCCTAATTAATTTTTATGGAAAAAAGGTTTGCAAATTGAATCAGGTAACACATGAAAAGTTCATTTTTTTTAGTCACTTACGCTATTACAATTCCTTTTTTTTTTAAAGCAGATCATTTTCATTATTATTTTTTTCTTTCGATTACAACATAGCAGTTTCTTTTCCTTTTCATTTTTATAGATTTAACAGCCTTTGCGATAGAAAAAGACAAATCAAAAGGAAAAATATATACAAAAGTATGCACCAAAAAATTGGTCCTAACCGCAAATCTTTTGTTTTGTTGCTTTTTGAGGTAGTTATATAACTATAAAAGTAATAATATAGTCAATTTCATAGTTATATATGAAGTTCTACAAAACCCGTGCAGGTAGAGGTTAATTTTCTTTTCAATATCTATTTCACTTCCAATCAATTTAACATTCAATTCATTTAGTTTTCTAATTTCAATGCACAAGAATTTTAGTAGATATTATTATTTATTTTTACCAAAAATGACTTAATTTTACCAAGGACATATGATATTAACGCACAATGAGCTCAATTATCCCATTCATGCATATATCCAATTATCCCACTAACAAAATATTTTATAGATCATCATAATATGCATCTAATTTGCAAGTAGAAACTAAAATTTGAAGAGAAAGATGGATGAGAAACTAAAATGACTTAATTGTCAAGGAAGAGTTTTCAATGGTAATCAAGGTTGCAATGACCATTAATAAATGTCAAGGACAAACACTTAAACATGTCGGAGTATATCTTCCAACACCAATATTCTTATATAGTCAATTATATGTTGCAATTTCGAGAGTGACCTCAAGAAAATGTTTGAAAATATTGATAACCAATGAAGATGGTGAAGATGATACTGTTACATCAAATGTGGTTTGCAAGAAGTTTTTAGAAATGTGTAATAATTTGTATCTACTTTTAGATTTTAAATGTTTTTGTTCTTTCTGTTTCTCACCGACTATAAGTTCAATATGAACAACAACATTAATATTTTCATGAATAGTGAATCACGACATAGTATTAGGTATTACATCATACCCAACTCGTGTGTCGCACGTGTGTAGGTCTAGTTTGTAAAAAGTGCAATTAAGTTGGTTTGAAAATTAGATTAAAACATATGATCAAGCCTTCGAATCCTCTATTGCTCACTGTGAATAATTTGCTCCTCTTCTCGCTCAATGTTCACCTAGTTTTACGACAGATTAACACAATAGTTTTGATCAATCTCTTGAGTCAAAACTCTTTTCTAAGTTATAATCCCTTAATCTCTTAAGTCGATTCCTAAATGTCGGAATTAATACTAGTTCGTTAATCCCTGAGTCATAACTCACAATTTTTATATCTAGCTTAATATGTTAAGTCAAACATATTTATTAGGTTTGATTTAACAGCTATGACTAGTAGTCAATTAAATTATAAGATCAATTCATATTATAAATAAGTTAGGGCTAGTAGTCATACATAATCATATAAAAGGCATTAAACAAAAATAAAACTGAATAATACTATGATTACATTGATGTCAAAGAGAGTTCATAACAAATGACATGATCACAGCTTACAATAGAGTCATCTCATAGCTTAATCAACTAAAAGCTTAGCTACTCATAACTAAGACAATTAAAAACATAGGAATAATAAAACATATAAATTCGGACCAACTATGAGTTGGTGTGAGATCCATTGTGTGTTTCTAGGTCTCTGATCGCCTCATATGCTCTGAATTCGTCTAAAAATCAAACTCTTCTTCTGAATTCGCATCTGGCTTTTATAGAGAAAGTTTCTGTAATAGTCTCATCGTTGCCACATTACGGTTCCATCGTGGCACAATGGCTTCATTAATCCACGTGGCAGGCAACATAAACTCCAATTGTGGCACGATACAAGCCCAACGTGCCACGATTTTTCCAGACTTCAAAACTCTAATACTGATGCTCTTACAGACGTGTCACGATATAGGTCCATCGTGACACAATTTTTCCAACATCTAAAACTTCCAAAATCTTCTCCAAATTGTGCAAAACTTGCCCATTGCGTAGTCATATGACCTCTTAACATTTCTGACAACTTTTAGCTCATTCTAGCATGGAAATCATGAAAATGACTCTATATGTTGCACATCATGGCATACAAATGACTAACAAACAATAGTGTGACCTAGTGTCATCATTAAACAACCCCAAAAAAGACAAAAATATTTGTAAGCTTGCACCATTTTGTTAACTTAGACCCACTTTTGATTTATATTTTTAATTAATTAAATGCAATTGACAAAAATAAGCTTCTATAAAAAACAGTTGGAATAGGGGTTATTGGGGTTTTTTGTCCAAATGAAAGGTACACACTTGCTAACTTAGACCTTCATATTTTTAGGTTGGTCTAAGTTAGCAAATTGAAGAAAACAAAGGTTTGGTATTGAAGTGAAACGGAAGGCCCAAATTGAAGAAAACAAAGGCTCAATAACATATTTCTCTCACAAAACCCTGTTAATTCGTTCATTTCTCTTTAGGTTCAATTAAACACACATTCTCTATATCCTTCTGTTCAAAGTTTCACTTCCTTGAAACCCTATCCGCCGCCAACTTCAAAACCAATATTCAATTTATGATTAACAACGAAACAGAACCTAATTGTGTCCACTTCGTGAAACCCTTATTCTCGCTCTCTAGTTCTCTCTTTCTTTGTTGTTGAATTGAAGATTTTGATTATATTTTTGAACAAGAATATTGTATTTGTTTATTACATAAAGATTAATTTGATTTTTTGTATTTAGGGTTATTTTTTATCCTATTAGTAACTTTGTGTTTTTTTGTTGCCTTTTTGTTTACTAACACTAGGGATTTTTATCTTTGTATAGGTATTGATATCATTTGAAGATTTCTTTGTTGAAAATTAAGACAAGGTATGGTGTGTTTTTCTTGTCTCGAGCCTTAGAGTTTTATGTGCTTTCTAATTGATTATTTTTTAATGTTTTATGTGTGTATTTAGACTTTTATTTTGTGTGTTCACACTTCAGTGTTTTTCACAGTTGAAAGATATATGGAGCAGGAGGACAGAGCTAATAGTTTGCACGAAGTTGTTGTGTCTAATGGTATGTTATGAAATTGATCTTGTTATGAAATATGCTCTACTTTTTTTTTGAATATGTATGGTTGTATGTTTGTATGTTTTGAATATGTATGATTGTGTGATCTTTTTCTTCAAATTATGTTTGTGCAAGTGGAAATATTTTTAAAACTAAATCACATGTTTTGAATCAGTTTGTTAATGATATTAAATATGATTTTGATTCTATTCTCATTTCATTTTCTTCAAATTCTATGTATGCAAGTGTCATAATTGAAAATCTAACTCACATAATTTTGAATCAGTTTGTAAATGATGTTAAATCTAACTCATATGATTTTAATGTACTATATAGAAAAATAATTCTTTTAAAAATAGTGGTACAAATAACAAATAAAATGGTTTTGTCAAAAAAATAAACAAATAAAATGGTTATATCCATTTTTTGACCCTACAAATTTCAAACTCTTATATTTTTGTCTCATAAAACAGTGGTACATAATCATTCTTACAAAATTTTCTCGCATGCAATTTTAGTCCCTACTACATGCAAATTGTTTAAGTATCCTTAAACTTGTATATTTTTGAAAGAATTGTGTTCAATATTATAAAAATGCCAGAAAAAAATCATTCAAAAATATGTGTGGACTTAATAATAGCGACTAAGTTTGCATGCAAGAACATTTTATAAGAAAGACAATGTACTACTTTTTTAAATAGGGAAAACAGTTTAACACTTTTTTTGCGGGGACGAAAAACAAAATTTGGTAATTTAGTAGGAATTAAAAACTTATTTAATCCAAGATAAAATTGAAAATATTATATAAAAAACAATTAAAAATTTAAAAATGACGCAACTTTAAGTAATTAATTAATTAATGTAATCAAGCAGCGTATTCAATAAAACTTTCGTGTAGGCATGGTCACTATTATAGTATTCAACTGACACATTTTTCCTTTATCATTGTAACACATAATTGAACCACAATGTTGAATAAGTTACTTGATCTTTATTCTCCTAGTATTATCTGAATTAAGAATGGTACCTAAGAAGTCTTCAAGAGGAAAACAAAAGCATGAGTTGAAGAAGATTGACAGAGAGAGAAAAAAAATTAGCATTTAAAACTACTAAGCATAACATTCTCAACAAGTCCTCCAATTTATCAACACTTTTGGGGCTCGGGTTTATATTCTTATGTTTTATCCAAGAGAAAAACCACAATTTTGTTTTTGAGAATATCTTTCTCAATGCATATAAGAACTGGTTTGAATCATGTAAATCCTCATATATATATATATATATATATATATATATATATTATAAGAAAGTTCTACATATCAAAATGTTTTTCCTCTTGGAGAAAACATAAGAATATCAACTCAGTCCCCGAGAAAGTATTGTTAATTTTGAGGACTTGTTGTGAATGCAATATTTGTCGTTGTAAATGCAACAAAATTATTTTTCTTTCTCTCAATCTTCTTCAGCTCTAGTTTTTGTTTTCCTCTTGATAACCTCATCAGTGCCATTCCTAATCCAGATAATATTCCTAGAAGAATGATCAATTAAGCTATACAATATCGTGGTTCGTGTCATGTGTTATAAAGATAAAGAAAAAACGGGGTAGTTGAATTCTATAATAGTGGCAACTCACATACTAAAGTTTTATTGAATATAATACCTGACCACATTAATTATGTAAAGTTTTGTCACTTAGTAGATAGACCTTACTTTAATGTATTACATAGAAGATGATTATTGAAAAAAGGGTCTTGTTAACGAGTGTCCCCGGAACACTCTTTAAGGATCCCAATTTTAGAAAATATTCTTTAAAAAAGTTAAATATTACAAATTTCAATGCATTGTTATACATATATTTTTATAAAAACTTACTATTAATGGTCCTTAAAGAGTGCCCCAGGGGCACTCGTTAACATTTTCCTTGAAAAAATAGGGGTATCAATATCCATAAAAATAAAAAAGGTTAAATATGTTTTTTATTCCTACAAATAACAAACTTTCATATTTTTTCCCCTTAAAAGATGTGAAACATAATCATCCTTACAAATCTTTTTGCATCAAATTTTAGTCCCTATAATATCCGAAGTTGTTTTAGTATTCTTAAACTGTGATATTTTTTAATGAATTTTCACAAGCATGTTAAGAACATTATAAAAAGTTCTCTTATAAAATGTTAATTTTTTTTTACATGGAATGAATTAAATATGTATTTTTTTAATTTCAAAGTTCTAAAAAAGTAGTAATGAAAATCTGAACAAGGAGTTGTCGTTACAAAAGTTGTTGGGTAAAGTGAAAGTTTTAGTTTTTTTTGGGTTAAAACTATAACTTGACCATTAACATGATTAGAATTACCGCTTTGTAATTTGAATTGGCCATTGACATAATTCAAAAATACTTAATTCGAACTATCCATTATCACAATTTGAATTACAAGTATGAGAAGGAAAAAAATCTATATTTAAGGCACTTTCTCAACATGATACCTTGATTTACCCAAAAAAAAAATCTCATTTCTTACATGAACATGCTTTATTTTTTGAATTTTGGTGAGTATACTAAATCATAAGCTTAGCCATGAGAAGACCTTAGTTAGAAGATTATACTAATTTGACAAGGCAAAACAAAATTTGAATTGCTGATATAAGTTACAATTTTATTTAACACATAATCAAAGCAAAACTCACATGTTGATAGTTCATAAAAATAAAATGGACAGAACTTCGAGAGTAACCGAAAATATCTAGTTTTAAACTAGGACATTAAGCCCATCTGAAGATGAATTGCTAAGAGTAGTTTGTGATGATGGACTTGGGTCTTCTTTAGAAGGCTCTTTTGGGTCAAACTCGACTTCCTCTTGATTCCCTGCAGGGTAACTCCCCAATACTATCTGCAAAATCAACACCAAATTTTGAGAGAAAATAGGTTCACCAATATAAGAAAAAAATAAAAAAAAAACATCTAAAAAATCAAATGTATTTCTAAATTTTGGATCAAATGCAATTGAATTTTTAAATCGTTTTGCTTATATTTTTTTTCGTAAGGAGTAATTTAAAAAAGTACCTGAACAGGGGAAGCAGCCATCAAAATGTCAATAAATTGACCACCAAATACCCAACCATTTGATGACAAGCTCACATTTAAGCCCCCAAATACCTTGCAATGGCTTTCTTTTTTATGAATTAAAGATCCACTAAGCGATATGATCTCAAATCTTCCCTGGCAAAACAAAAAATAAAAAAAAGTGAGTCATATTTCACTTATTGTTGGCAAGTATATTAATACATATTTTTAAAAAATAAAATAAACATGTTTTTACGAAAGTAAGCAAACCATAAAATTGTAGGACGACTAACCTCGTAAGTCTCTCTTTTACCATCTACACAAATAGTTGCTTTGGATGTAGTCCCCACCGTCGATAATATACTTATATTTCTAGAGAGATTATGGAAAAGTGTCATAATCTTTTCCAACACATTCTGAATGCCAAAACATATATGGACAAGAAAAATTAATAGTTGGTCCTTAGCAAGAAACTTTTTTTTTCTTTTCAAAATGACAAATGACATAATGTTTTAAGTTTCTTGAAAAGAAAAAAAAAGTTTCTCGCTAAGGACCAACTATTAATTTTTCTTGTACATATATGTTTTGCCATTCAGAATGTGTTGGAAAAGATTATGACATTTCTCCAAAATCTCTTTGGAAATATATTATCGGCAGTGGGGACCACATCCAAAGAACCTATTTGTGTAGATGGTAAAACAAAGACTTACGAGGTTAGTCGTCCTACAATTTTATGGTTTGCTTACTTTCGTAAAAACATGTTTATTTTAATTTTTAAAAATGTATTAATATACTTACCAACAATAAGTGAAATATGACTCTCTTTTTTATTTTTATTTTTTGCCAGGGAAGATTTGAGATCATATCGCTAGTTGGATCTTTAATTCATAAAGAAGAAAGTCATTGCAAGGTATTTGGGGGCTTAAATGTGAGCTTGTCATCAAATGGTGGGGTATTTGGTGGTCAACTTATTGACATTTTGATGGCTGCTTCCCCTGTTCAGTCACATTTTTAAATTACTCCTTACGAAATAAAATATAAGAAAAACAATTTAAAAATTCAATTCCATTTTATCCAAAATTTAGAAATATATTTGATTTTTTAGATATTTTTTTTATTTTTATCTTATAATGGTGAACCTATTTTCTCTAAAAATTTGGTGCGGATTTTGGAGATAGTATTGGGGATTTACCCTGCAGGGAATCAAGAGGAAGTGGTGTCTAACTCAAAAGAGCCTCCTAAAGAAGATAAAAGTCCACCATCAGCTAAGAGTCAAGGGAAAGTCGAGTATGGCCCAAAAGAGCCTTCTAAAGAAGACCCAAGTCCACCATCAACTGAGAATCAAGAGAAAGCCGAGTTTGACCCAAAAGAGTCTTCTAAAGAGGACCCAAGTCCATCATCATAGGCTACTCTTAGTAATTCATCTTCAGATGGGCTTAATGTCCTAGTTTAAAACTAGATGTTCTCGGTTACTCTTGCCGTTATGTGTATTTTATTTTTATGAACTATCAACATGTGACTTTTGCTTTGATTATGTGTTAAATAAAATTGTGACTTATATCAGCAATTCAAATTTTGTTTTGCCTTGTCAAATTAGTATAATCTTCTAACTAAGGCCTTCTCATGGCTAAGCTTATGATTTAGTATACTCACCAAAATTCAAAAAATAGAGCATGTTCATGTAAGAATGAGATTTTTTTTTTGTGGGTAAATCAAGGTATCATGTTAAAAAAGTGCCTTAAATGTAGATTTTTTTCTTCTTCTGATACTTGTAATTCAAACTGTGATAATGAGTAGTTCGAATTAAGTATTTTGAATTATGCCAATGGGCAATTCAAATTACTTGATAAAAAACATCATACTGAAAGCAGTAATTCTAATCATGTTAATGGTCAAGTTACCTGATAAAAAAACAACCTCTTGATTTGATTTCTTTTGTTATTTTATCTCGATTTAATGACTTTGCAATTTGGGACCATGATCCTCTACAGTCGGATATGACTGCATGCTCCTACATTTAGTGCAAATAATCTAAGAGAGAGAATGGAGGGAATGACTTTGAATGTTATAGTGACCAAAATAAACGTAGGATTTATGACTGTAGAGAATCTTAATTCTACACTTTGACCTTTTGTTAAAAGTCATTCTAGGCACACCTTGTACTGTAATTGATAATTTTTAATGATAGTTTGGTTTCTGTCTTTCTTTTTTTTTAAATATTAATAATCAAACGCGACACTCATTATGGAATAAATGAGTAATATTTTTTGAAAATTTACTTAGAAATAATCGTAACTAATTTTTTTCATGTTATAAAAGTGATAGTTATATCTAGCTAAATTTTCTATTAAGTGCAAATAAGTGATTTTTTTTAATCAAGATGGGAGGGATACATTTTTCATTCTTTCGATTATCCCATGCTTAGAATTGAATTAAAATACCGTCAACAAAGAAATTTCTATTTCTTACTAGGGATGGCTAATATGATTGTTTAGATTTTTGTAAAACAAATTATTTTTTTTAGATTTTTGTGTATGGTTGTTGGGTAAGTGGTGCTGGCGTATGCTGGTAGACAAGCAGGGGTTGTGGTATCAAGTCTTGAAGGCTAGGTACAGGGAGGAAGGGGGCCGGTTGAAGGAAGGAGGGAGGGAGAGTTCGGTGTGGTGGAGGATGTTGTTAGCTATTCGCTCCGGTGTTGGAGTGGGGGCAGTTGACTGGTTTGAGGATAGTGTTCGTAGGGTCGTAGGTGGAGGTGGTAGTACCTACTTTTGGTTAGACAATTGGGTGGGGGGAGCATCGTTACGAGTGTAATTTCCTTGTCTTTTTGATTTGGCTGGAAAAAAAAGAGGTGACGGTGAGAGAGATGGAGGGTAGAGGGTGGGCGGTTGGTGGAAGAGCATGGGAGTGGAGGAGACGCCTTTTGGCTTAGGAGGAGGATTCAGTTACAGAGTGTGTGGCCTTGCTATCTGATATTGTTTTGCAGGATTCTATTCTTGACAGGTGGCGGTGGGTTCTTGATCCTATCAACGGTTACTCTGTTAAAGGGACTTATCAATACCTTGTGACGCTGGTAGATCATGCGGACCGCGTTCTATATGATATGGTGTGGCTGAGGCAAGTTTCGTTGAAGGTTTCAGTGTTCGTTTAACGACTACTTCACAATAGACTTCCCACAAAGGATAATCTATTGCGTCGGAGAGTTCTTTATCATGACAATACAGCTTGTGTTGGAGGGTGTGGCAGCTAGGAGACGGCAGTTCACTTCCTTCTCAGATGCAACAGTTTTGGTAGCATATGTCACCTTATTTATCCGCGGGTTGGTATTTCTTTCATTTCTCCATAGGCGATGGCTGACCACCTCCATCATTTCGGTCAGTTAGCGAGTTTACCACAATTTACTTACACCTTCCTCAAAGTTATTTGGCACGCTACTGTATGGGTTCTTTTGAAGGAAAGAAACAACAGGATTTTCAATAGTAATATACAGGATGTGGTTCAGTTATTAGAAATCGTCAAGTTTATGTCTTTTTCTTGGTTAAAGGCTAAGTCTCTCACTTCCGCTTTCAGTTGTACTGACTGGTGGCGGCACCCTTTATTATGTATGGGTGTTGGTATAGCTGTCAAAGCGGGCGGCTCGGCCCGTTTAGGCCCGGCTCTAACGGGCTTCGGGCTTTATCGGGCCGGGCCAAAAAGCCCGGTTGAAAAACGGGCTTAAAATATGCTACCCGAGCCCGGCCCTATACGGGCCGTGGGCTAAACGGGCCGGCCCGTATTAAAAATTACATTTTTTTAATAAAAAAAGTACTATAAAATACTCCTATAAATTTTTTTATAAATAATATTTTTAATATGTTTAAATAATGTCTAGCATCAAAAATAAATTGTAAACATT
>Ga0315914_1004664_pt1 | contig 20398 bp, 15 predicted proteins | sample MpolenodulesMG_FD_203920 | JGI IMG/M metagenome (GOLD analysis project Ga0315914, IMG submission 203920) | Medicago polymorpha root nodule microbial communities from Los Angeles, California, United States - elongated nodules | ecosystem: Host-associated > Plants > Roots > Nodule | place: USA... | reverse complement strand
ATCACTTATAAATTTTTTCCACGAAAACTAACCACTTATATTATTCTCACACTTTTTTTTACGGGTTTTATTTATGTTGCAATATATTTTATTATTTCTTCCATATAAAAATTATTACTCTTTTATCTTGCATTATTTTTCCCCAACACTCTTCAAATATTTTATTTATCGGGATTTTTTTATGCTTTATAATATCTATCTTTTTTCAAAAAAATATTTATCGTTGACAATTCTCCTCTAAGTATAATTTTTCTAATATCTATGTTATTTTTTTCATCTCATTATTATTTTTTTGTATGAGTATTTCTTTTTTGTATGAGTATTTTGATTTTATTTTACTATGCTTTGTGGCACATAAGAAAAAAAATGATGTTGAACATTTCCATTTGTCGAGCAACAACAGAAAAAGTTAAATTTAATCAATGTTTCTTTCATTTGTTCTTCTTGGATGCTTATTTTCTTATATATTAAGAAAAACTTGTTGCAGCTATTTTAAATGTCAAATACATATTTACCGATTTTGAATCAATTATATAGCGTAAGGTTTGTATTATTCTTTGGACTTTATTGATACATTTTTTTCTCTTTTTATACTCTGAGATTATTTCATTTTAATAAAGTGTTACTTTACTATGATCAGCGATGATAATGGATATCCTCATGTATACATAATAGTCAACTCTCTCCATTTGATAAAAATGATATTTATGTCATTCTTACATTCATATGAATATCCGCTAGACGAGTAATAGAGGATATTAAAGTATTTACAAATATTTGCAAATATCAACGTGTAAAATTATTTTTTATACAAAAGAAAATGCATAATTATAAAATAATTAAAATTATGTATAATTTATTCATTAAATTTTATTATTAATAATTGTGGCACTAATGATCATTTTACAATTGTCATATGTGAGAATTAGACAACGTCTCTTGAAGTTACAGAGTCAAGTTTTTACTACTAAACAGTTAGACTTGTTCATTCTATTTTGACAAGACAAAACTATTATACCACATGCTTTCACTATGACAATAAATTATTAATCAAATAAAAATCATTAATTATGAAATTCATTGTATTTAATTTCATGACGGGAGGATTTTTATTTAATAATACGACAATTGTATTATTTTTCTAATTTAATAACGACTACAGATTCATACATGTTTGACTATTTAAAAATGTTTATTTTATTTTATGTGTTAATAATTTTACTAAATGGGTTAATTTCGTCTGATTATGCATTTATTGATTTACATTACTTAAAATATTTTTTTTATTCTATTTGTGTGTACCTATTAAGATATTCGTCTCATACTGGTTCGTGGTCAATTTTATTTGCGGATACCATGCACACCAAATTTTGTTCATCCTTAATTATATGTCTAACCCGGGCAACAGCGGGTAAATACACTAGTATGTACTAAAAATATGTTTTTCATCTATCTCGATTGAAAAAAAATATCCGGATTCTATGTCTATTTTCATGAACAGCTATTTTCTAAAAAAATCATATCCGGATTTAGACTTGCTCTGAAAAAATCATGATGAACACAATGTGTCCCAAAAAATTGAAGAAACGTAATAACGTTTAAACTAAAAAATACAACAAAAAGTGGAACAGAACCAGCATAAAATGCACAGGAAAAGCTAATAACTTTCAAAATAAAAAGAACCAAGATCAAGTTCTTAACAAGTCAGCGAACATATTGGAAACTATAAAGCCAAGTGAACTTACTTTGCTTCGCAATTAGGTCGGCATGAATGACATATTCGACTGGCATAGTTAGCCTTATGCGTGGCATCAACAACAACTAAGTCATAACCATCCGCATCACCCTGTCAGGAAAATGAAGATTAGGCTAGTTCAGAAAGTTGAAAGATTTTAAAATAAGATCAAGTTAAAACAACAAATTTCTTTTCTGAAGCACCTTTGGCCTCTCAAGGTATATGTTATAAAATGCAAAAACTATGTAAAAAATAATGGAAATGAAAATTACAAGCCATCATACTAAGACTGGGTTTCTAAACAACAAAGCACACCAATTGACGAGCATAAAAACATCATATATAAGCATATATTGTCCATGGGACAATCAGTGCAAAAATATTAGTTAGCAAAGCCAGCAAGAATGGTAAAAAAAAGTGTCATAAAGCAAATAAAAATAAAGATTAGGACCCCAATTTTACAGGCAAATGTTGCAAAACTAATCATTTAATAATACTACAGGTGTATTTCAAACTCAAATCTAAAACACGAGAATGTCTAACTTTGAAGCAATCAATCATAAATAGTGTGATGATGATGATGATGGAGAATGAGACAACCATATTTTCTAATCTCAACCATTAAAGACATTATAGTGTAGATATTGACATTATACGGGAAATATGAATAGAACTGCATAAATGAGGTGTGTGTGTCTGTGTCTGTAGCCATACCTCTCCAAGAAACTCAACAACAAAATCATCTTCAGCGAAGCCGCCTTCTTTGTTGCAAACAACCCCAAGTCCCTGCATGATCCAGTTCAATAAACAGTTATAGGCAGCTAACCATTGAATTTTATGCATGAAAGCATAATGTTTAAATTCATAAAGAGGATATACCTTTCTATAAGCTACATATTTGTCATCAGGACGTTTGTCCATGGCTTTTAGGATACCATGACAAATACTGATCCTCTGCACACCTTTCAATCTCTAGGATAACAGGCTGCAAAGGGTAACTCATTGGAGTGCTTCCAGTTCCACTAAAATGCCTAACTTGCATATCCAATGTCCGAAGGACTGTGTCTTCTCTTGTAGAGACCAATCTAACTCCGCTGGCATAGAATCAAGTAAAAGATTGTGTGTAGAGGGATCAATTCCATAAACCTCTTGCTCAGTGACCCCTCATTTTCAAGATTTTTTTCTAGGAGTGTGTTCCATATCATACTCATCATTGCCATATCAGGCAGTCAACTTCTCTGTATAGTCATCTGGTAATGAAACCCGCATTTCCTTAGCACATCATCCTCATCAGCTACAATAACATATTGATCAATGACATCATATTTCCAAGTAACAGGAGAAACCAGACTTGCTTTCGTCATGCAAGCTCCCCATTCACGTTCATCACTAATGAAATCCAACCCATCATTAGGTAGGTATGCAGTATCCATTTCCTTTTGATTCCCTGGTTCGACTCTCTAAACTATCAGTATTGGAGGATGAAGTATCATCATCACTATTGCCAACTTCAGAAGAAACATCAAGGTCATCAGATGTCTCGCTGTCTGAATCGATAGATTTCTTATTTTTGATAAACGCCTTCTGATTTCTCTATCAGTATCCAAACCACCGAGTATTTCATCACTCCTATACTTTCTCTCAGTCACTAATCTATTCTTCTTGTACTTGCAGGGTAAGTCATTTCCCCATAACTTCAATAGTGCATCTCTGTCATTCACACGTTTAGAACTCTCCTCCAACCGTGTTGCAAGCTGAATAAATAATGAGATAACGTGATTCATATGTAATGAATGTGCATATAAAAATAAGGGGGGGAAAATCACATTTCGATCACCCAAGAAACATGTGGTATTCTCTAGAAGATGAAAAAGAGGCGTAAAGGAAAGAGAGCTTCTGTATAGGAGTGAGGAATTGATACACTGGTTATAGTGTTGTAGGAGGGTAATTAGGAGAATATAAATAAACTGGGGGAATAGAAAGGAGGCCATTGGAATATTGTATCAGAACTGCTATAGGTTGTAAGGAAAACTTTTCCCTTGGAAGAGTAAATCTATTCTGAGTATCATAGTGGAATTGATTCTCTCTTAGCACAACTCTATTATTTTCCATACTCTCTTTCAAGAACCTATCATCTTTTGTAATCTTGTTTTATTTTTTTTAGGGGTATTTTGTATTCTTGTTAGAAAACAAAAATACATGACATGTGCCCACATAGGATAACCATAGAATTAGAAAAAGGAAAGAAAAAAGATACTTCATTGGTTACTATTTAAAAGCACCTTCTGGAAGAAGAAAAATTGTCCCTAAATATAAGCACTCTTTCAAAATTACTAGACGCATTTATTGTTATTTTTCAAATGGAAAATGCTAACACTTGTTAAAGAACTCCATGTGAAAATTCTGTCTTGGAAATTGTGCCAATTTATTTCTTAAAAAGTTAAAAATAAATTTCTCAATAAATACTTTCTATTTGTTGAATCATTAACATGTGCCCTTAGGGCACATTTTAGTATGATCCTTTCTTAATATATGTGAAAAGTGGCTTTTAAAAAGGGGTGGAGGCAGCATATGACAAAAAGCTCATTCATTTCAAGGAAAAGTAGAAAACAGAGAGAGAGCATGAACCTACTTCATTGCGTCACTGCACATTCTGCTTATGTCCTCCTTCACAGAGCTCAACCCATGCCTCAATTACTGCAACCTATAAGCAAAAAATAATAAAACTTAAGAAATCATAAATAACAAATAAGTTTGTGTCTTTGTTGCTTGAAAAGGATCTATTGCAGAAATTATCCATGTACCTTGGGCACAAAAAAGTCACAAGCATTTGCCTTCATAATTTCCCTCAGTCTTGAAACTAGAAACTCCTCCATCCTTTCCAGCATCATATAATTTTGAACGCTTGAATAATTTAGGAGTCAGCTCCTCAAACTGATTGCACCCTCTAAAGTACTTTCTCTAGTATGTCAGCAGTAATATTGGTACAACCCATTAGAATCATAGATTTGATTTTGTCTTTCTCATAAGCATTCTGCAAGCAAATAATCGGATTAGATGAGAAAAATAATGAAACGTTCCTGACAATGTTAAATAAAAATATATACCAAACCCACCACAATGTTCCACAGTATGGAATCAGTGCAAGAATGACCAAGGGATGACAAGTTGACATTTATCGAGGCTTCTTTGTAAAACCTTATAGACGCTTTCCAATGCTTGCATGTCATGGACGCAAAGACGAGGGACTTCAGATCAGACCTCAAGAAGTGGAAGACTCGTGCCAACATTCGACCATCCAATAAGCCCCATCTTCCCTCCCTGGAAACAGTAACGCCACTTTCTTCTCTAGAGAAAGTATCATCACCAGACAGAGCTTCAACAGTGGATTCATTGTTCTCAATAATAAAGCTGCAATCTTCAAAACCACCCTCTTCATCACTATCATCGACCAGCACTCGAGCTCTTTCCGAAGCATGTGTGTCACCTTCTGAAATAAATATGCCCCAACAAATGTAGATATTTTATGATACTAATAGTAGGATAATATAAATGAATTTCAAGAATATACATATTTATTTTTTAGTTCTTTATTACCAATATTTTAATATTTCAATAATAATAGATAATTCAACTAAATAAACATATGAAGTACCGACCAAAAATACCAAAACAACACACAAGATTAAAACAACTTAGTAGCAAAATTTGGAATGCTTCAGTGTTTTGCGCGATTTAACCTGTACTCCAGTGTCGAAATATAACCGTTCAATGGAATGCTTCATCAATTGGTACAGAAATGTATTTATAGCTAAATTTGGAGGATATTGGTATGTGATCATGTGTACCCAATAAGTCAATGTAATAGACTATCCCGTTCTAAGGTCACAGCAATAATTTAAAAGTGCTCATGCATCAACACATCTGGTGAGGAGAGTGTTAAATCAAGTGGTGTACATGATAAGAGTTCTCTTTGAAGTTTAAACAAAATGAAAGGAAAAAACATGATAAAGATATACAATCATAGAGGAAAAAGGAGGTAGAACACATATTAACAATGTACCTTCAAATTATTCAAAGGTTTAAGAGACAATAGTTACTCAAGATAAGAGAAGACAATGCACATATCATATCTTCGTAGCTGTTTGAAACAAACACAGGAATGGTAGTAAATTTTAAAAAATAAATTGTTACCTGATTTCCAATATATATTTGTTTTTCAAATTCCTTCTTTGGCTGTCTTGCATTGATCCAAGGATATAAAACCGCATTTATTACTGCAGCAAATCCCCGGCTCTTATATGATTTAATTACTAATTCATGTAGTTTCCCACGAGTATAACCAATAACCTGTGGGCATAAGCTGTTAAACATATTTGACTTTGAATGAGGTTCAGCAAATGAAACATCTTGAGATTGCACTGATTGATGTCCAGAAAATTCGCCACACTGAACTGCTTTCTTGGTGGCTCTTGAGACCGACATCATAAGTTTCTGTGGAAGAGGTAACAGAAACCTAGAGTTTATCACATTTCCTGCTATACTTCTTTATAATACATTGGTCTACTGAAGACTGTAGATTTAAAAACGATGATGGCCCTCTTTCGCGCCCCAAACCATCAAGAAAATACCAGTCACCCAAATGCAACTGCAAGTCATCAAGATAATACCTGTCCCCAAACGAAGTGGAGAGCCGTTTGCCCATCAGCATTTAGATCTTCCAATATAGAAGATTTGAAGTTGCTTTCATTTTCCGATGCAGCCTTGGCAAGAAAGCTAGCTCATGCCATAAAAATTTGGACACCAACCTAACACCAGTGACATCCCCATCAGATATGGTCTACCAGAAGCTCTAATTCAGGTACTGGGGAAGCCTCCGGCACATTTGATACAAAGCCCTTAACAAGGTCGCTACATAAAAAAGAAATATATAACATTGTGTTAGAACTTGGAATTGAATGAACTTATTTGAGTTTATCTTATGACATAAGCACAGATTGAATAAATACTTAAAAGAAGTTCATAAAAATACTTAATTAAGTAGTTTATAAAAATATTCTGAACTCATTCAAAATCCAGCTCACATTTCCATACTGAATCAGAAGCACCATAACTGCTTGACCAGATATTATAAAAAGCAACCTTAAAGATGCAATGTAGGGAATGGCGCACGTGCACTTCTCAACCGATGTACAACCAAAACTCCAGGCATTTGATTCGGGAGACATATCTATTCCATCATCCCATAACAAATTTAATTACTTCTTAACAGGTTCCCAGGCCTCTGGATCTTAGTGGAATTGCACTCAGGTCAATCCATCAAACAAGAAGGCTTTTTCAGAATTGTAGCAGGTCATTAATTAGAAACCACGGCATGACCATTCGCATCAAGAAGCAGGCTTTAAACTCATGCAAACAACGCACGCAGTGTGAAGCTCAACAACCCCTCATGCGATGTTTGCCCCATATCTACATTTGGCAAATTTCAAAGTTACTATTATGGCTGTAAAGACCAAATGAAATGCTATACGGAATAACTCGTATACCACCAAAACAATTATTAAGAGCCCTATCTTGCATGAATAAGAAATCAGGCAATTAAATTAACACTAATGCAGATCTTTTGATGTAATATACTTTTGTACTAAATATACAAGATATGTCCTCGTGAGCTTAGCTCAGTTGGTACAGACAATGCATAATATATGCAAGGTCCAGGGTTCAAATCTCGGCCACCACAAAAAAAAAAATATATACAAGATATATATTTGATGTGCATCAAACATATGACGGGATAACTCGTAGCATGTTTATATCATATAATATCCTTCTTAATATCATATCATGCCCACCAATCCATCCCTAAGTTCTTTTTGAAAGAATACATAATGATTTGTACAACCAGATATTTTATAACAAATGAGACAATTAAAACATATTGGGGGACATGAATCGGAACAAATTGAACAAAAGTAACAGATATGCCATATATAATATAGATATATGCATACAATAACAACAACCAAGTCTTATCCCACTAAGTGGGGTCGGCTACATGGATCAAATGACGCCATAGTATTCTATCATAAACCATAATTGGATCCAACTCATTGACCTCTAAATCCTTTCTAATGGTTTCTTTAATAGTTTTCTTAGGTCTTCCTCTACCTCTTTTAACCTGACTCTCCTCCATTTGATCTACTCTTCTTACAACGGCATCTACGGGTCTTCTCTCTACATGTCCAAACCATCTATGCCTATTTTCTACCAACTTTTCTACCATGGGTGCTACCCCCACTCTCTCTCTAATGGTGTCAGTTTTAATCCTATCTTGTCTAGTCTTACCACTCATCCAACGCAACATCCTCATCTCCGCTACACTTACTTAACTCTCGTGTTGGCTCTTAACCGCCCACATTTTATAATCTATGAATAAGCTATCTTTCTACATTGAACAAAGTACTGTAAACTTAAATCAGTTCAATTTTACCCATTTTAAGGATATTTAAATAGAAACTTTTGTCTTTAGAAATTAAAACAAGAAAGAAACTAATATAACATATCATGGCTTTAAAAAAGAAGAAAGGAAGAAATTAAAAGATCAACGCAAACATAAGTTCACTTAACACAAACAACAACTAAGATAAATGAGCAAAAAAGCTTACCTTAAACTTAAACCCAACAGAATCAGAGCAAATCAAACCGAGAGTAGAGAGCGAAAGAGAGAGAGGACGAGTTTGAGTGTAGGATGAAAGTTTTATAATGCAGTGGTGAATCAGTTTTATTCTAGGGGTAGTGGTCTAGTGGTGAATCAGTTATCACTTATCAGAGAGTGGAACAAATTGAGGTTGTGTTGGGTATCATTTGGCCCAATTGTTTATGGGGTGTGTAAATTAAAAATTCGGTGTCACTAATAGTAAAAAAGAAAGGTTAACACCCGCCCCACCCCGCTATTTCAGCGGGCTTAACAGGGGCGGGCCAACTAGAGAGATGGGCTCAAAATCTCACCCCCAGCCCGCCTAAAATGGCGGGTTAACGGGTCGAACCCGTTTTGCCATCCCTACATATACTACGTCTTGCTTCTACTTAGGCGGAAACCATACGCTTCTAAGGCTCACCTCCAGGTCTCTAGCCTTAGCCTCCCATTTAATTCCTCCCTCGACTCACCAAACAATATTACATCATCTGCAAAAAGCATACATCTCGATGCTAACTCTTGGATGTGTTCCGTTAGTACATCCAAAACTAAAGTAAAAAGAGGACTTAGGGTTGACACTTGGTGCAGTCCTATTGTTATAGGAAAATCTTGGGTATCCCTATCCTACGTCCTCACACTAGTCGAAACTCCCTCATTCATATCCTTGATAGCTCTAATATGGCCAATCCTAAGCCCTTTCTTCTCGAGGACTTTCTACGAAATCTCTCTAGGTACTCTATCATCTAGAAGGAGGATAATAGTTTTATTACAAATGCTAGACCTGTCGGTCTGTCCTTGAACTCTAATTGCAAAAGTTTTTCCCTCCCAAGCTTGCATTAATTTCGGTTATCCCTGTCAACTACCCCCTAATCCTTTAAACATTTAATACGACCATACATGCAGCAAGTGCATTTGTATTCCACAAGAAGTCTCTCCAACTCCCCAATCTTGTCTATGAGCCTTGTATAAAAGTGGCGTGCACTGTAACATTCTATACGACTTTAAGCATTGTCGAATGACCCTACAAAACAACACGAGTTTTTTTAGCGTGTTTTACCAGATAACTTCCCAGTAGGTCACCCATCCAAAGAATACTCCAAGTCAAACACGCTTAACTGTGAAGTTCTTATGGAATGGGCTACCAATAAGAAAATGCATCTTGTTGATATAGGTAGTACCAAACAATTCTTATAAGCATTCTTTCAATCATCCAGGCCCATACCTGCACGGCCTCGAAATCCCTCTCATTCCGGTGTGATTCGGTTCGTCTAGAAGTTGTCTCGAGCCACTCATTGTCGTGCCTTGTGCACCGGCGACCACTCCCTGCCCTCGACAATCTTGGGTATTACATGCACAAACCTTTGTGGCCTACAACAATCATCCACACATTTCAAACTTTGTACTGATGGCGGGACTTGATGTTGAAACCTTATTGCAACTTGTTTTAAAAGTAGAGAAACAAAGAGAGAAAAAATTGCAAAAATGAGATAAATACCAAAAGTTTAGGAGAGGATGAATTCTCGGTTTGTAAACATACTCTGTTATATCTGCATGCAGACATTGGACACTAACATTGGAGTCAGCATACTTGTGGTTTTCCTTAGCTTGGAAATATTGAGAGAATTTTAGACTTGCTCTGAAAAAATAATGATAACCAAAATGTGAGCCCCCATATATGTGTGCCAAAAATTGAAGAAACGCAAGAACTTTTAAACTAAAAAATACAACAAAAAGAGGAAGTCTCAGCCAAGTAACCGCTCCCTCAGTCAAGATGTCTCCCAACAAATTAGGAAGTCGTGTTCCCTTAGAAGTTTGGGATTTTTAAGTTCAAAACAATGTATAGTAACAGAGTGTAGGTTAATATTTTAATCTTGTCCATATGTTGCAAGTGGGTAGGTTGACAACTGATTCAACTTCTGCTCATGCTCTGCGATAGTGTGTTCCGGTTTGTTGATCTCAGATTTCAAGTGCTCCATCTCGACACTCATCTCTCCAATGGTTTGTTTTAGACTTCCCTTTCCTGACGGCAATATTTAATTTCTCTCTAGCAGAAGGCAGTTACTCAACCTTCACCAATGAATCATTCTTTTCTTTCCACAAGAAGTTACTCTTCCTCTTTAAATTCATTTTACCAAGCAGTTGCATGTTATTTTTTTTCTGTTTTATTTATCCTATTGTTTTATCTTAAAATTGTTATATAATTTGAGGTTTCATTCCTAGCAATACTTGTTGTTAGTTCCTTTTCAAATTGCTTTCTTTTTCTTTCACATTGTTCTCTATTGTATCAAAATATCTTCCAATAATTCTTTAACGTTATTATACAATAAAGATAAAAAAAAAAATGCCTGTAAGCTAAATAGTGGCTCATTTTATAAACTCTTGCTAAATGTCATATTTATCCAATGTAAGACTTGGGGTTTTTTTTTTCCAACCATCGAGTGACTGGGCCTTACTGCATTGTTGTTAACATGAATAGATTATATGTATACCTAATTGGTAGTAATATGCCAATGGAGTCAAAGGATTCAAGGGAAGAGATGGCATAATGCTGGTCAATCATTGTTTTTACTCCCTCAAGCACAGTGCTGAGAATTGGGTTGAAATCTGTAAAACAAAGAAAAAACATATCTCTATCTCTATTGAAAATATCATATAAAATCCTCAACTTTTTATACAAAAATTATCCTTTAAAATCATAATCTAGTACACCCCTGAGGATATGTAGATAACCACAGCCTGCATCGTAATCCGTGAAAGAAAAAAAAAACTCGGACAGCTTTTCTAAAAAAAAACTTAACAAAAATTATCCTTTAAAATCATAATAATCGAGGACACCCAAAATCATAATTTAATACACCCCTTGAAGATATCAGTTAAAGAAAATCGGATTAAGATAAGTAGATCGCCACTACCTACAAGTTAGGTAGCCACTCCTTCTCGAGAGCGTAAATACAAAAAAAAAAAAAAAAAAAAAAAAAAAGGTAAGAGAACTTGAATAACAAAAATTAAAAAAGTTAAAAAAATATCGAATGTGTAGATAGCCAATACCTTCTCTGCAATCCCTTTACAGACACGAAGAATAGCAAATGTATCCGCTCTCCTGTCGGTGGAATCCGGGATCTGGCATATAAGAATAGCAAATTTTATTGGGTAAATAAAATACGCATGTTCATGTTAGAATAACATGAAACATCTAACAACAACATGCATAATTTAGATAACCAGGGATTTGTGCGACGGATGATCATGAAAGGATGAGAGAATAAATAAAACAGATCTGTGTGCGGCGGCTGAAAAGGATGATTTAGGGTTGCCAATGTTGAGAACTGCTCTTTATCCAAAAGTTTTTTGCTTATTCCCAACTGAAATGACCAAAATACCCCTATGTGAGTAAAAACACACTAAAATCCGGCGTGAGTTAACTCATGCCGATTTTGTTTCATCCAAAAAATTGTCTAAAGGAATATGGGTTCTTGTCGGCTCCAACAATTTCACCTATATTCCAACTTTTTCCAATCTAAAATGCCAAGAGACTAGTCACGTTGGTAGATGATTTCCAATCTAGCCACCGTGAGAAAACTAGCCTCTTAGATGATTTTCAATTGCATCTTTCCAATCCACGCTATCAACAATCAACAGTACCAATATTTTCCTGATCCAATTGCAGAAATCACCACACAATTATTTTGATTTAATTAATTGATTAATCTCCCAACGAATCAACTGTCCAATTTTGGAAATTGAATCTGCATTTGAAGATGCAGCCTTAGAAAAAGACAAATTAAGAATCAGCTTTAACAAACTTTAGGAAAGGGTCCGAGACAAGAGGATATGTCAAAGGGGTGGCACTTCCACCGGAGCCAACTGCATTAGTTTTGATGATGCTAACAAAATTGAGATATGGGTGAAAGAAACCGGCTGGAGTTTCAGTGTGTTTTTTTTTTCCGGTCAAGTCACGCAGCGTGAGTTAACTCACGCAGAGGTATTTTGATCATTTCACTTGAGAATGAGCAAAAACTTTTAGATAAAGAGTAGTTCTCAAAATTGTTTATAGACTTATTTTGAGTTAATGGGTCTTGGTTATGATATATTTGGTTACGGGCCTTGTAATAAAAAGTACAGTATTTTTTTGAAAACTGCTCTTTACCTAACACGTTTTGTTCGTTCTCAACTGAAAAGACAATAATACTAACTCACGCTGCGTGCTGTCTTAAGGCAAAGTAGAAGCTCATTTCATCATTTCCCATAAACAAACTCAAAAATCTCTCTCAAATCACCCAAATCTGAAATTCTTCAACTTCAAATCAAACAACACTTCAATAACAAGTAGGTTTTCATAATCAAACACCATTAATCTTTTTATGTTAATATTTTAGATTTTTTCTCTTAAATTTGATTTTTTTAGTTTTAGAATCTTGTTAACATTGTTACTTATTCATACAACATTTAACAGTAAAATAATTTTTTTTTTACGTAAGATAAAAAAATAGATCAAATTAATGTCTGAGCATGACAGAAACTTAATTCCCTTGGACAACAAATTTTGTTACATCAAAAATAACTGATTAGAAAGAAGTTCCCTCTAAACAAAGTGTTTATTTTATATACAATTGTAATTTTGACGTAAATATATTTTAGATATATATAATGACGTGGCACATCATTGATTATATAAAACTTTTTACACCAACAATGATAAAAAAAAATAAAAAAATAATTGACTCCAGTCAGATTGACAAATTAAACTCAAAAAAATGCTTCTAGATTTTGATAGTATATCATAAAATTATATAATAATACTCATGAACATGACTTAGCATCACGTAGAGAACAATCTTGATGCCTATAACATTACAAAACCATCTGCTGAACTCAAAGATTGCAGTTACACTTATGATCCATTTCCATGGCAATTTTAAGCTGCTCCAACAGGAATCTGCTGAACAAATGCAATGGACTATTACAAGGAGGTACTTATGCAATGTTCTCTTAGAAGCTTGAATCAGTATGTAGTATGTACAAAGGCCATGTGTTGCAAAATCTTGTGCCTCCAACTCTCTTGCCACTGAAACACAAGAAAATGAAGCAAATGTCAAAATTGATACATAGATAAATGATCAAAGAAATACTGTAAAACAAGGAAGTAAATGATGTATATGATACAATGCAAGCACATAAATTAGAACAACCAAATATTTCAGGGAACAATGCTAATTCCAATACATTTTCCAGAGCTAGAAATTGCAGAGTCTAACCACGCACATTGTGACCGTGACCAAACACACGCCGATAAGTCTAATCAAATAATTATCTAACATACTCTTCTTCATGCACTCTTTTCAATACGTTGAAATTCAAGTATGTGAATCTCATAAATTTGATACAACACATAAATTACAATAAACGCGTGTATTGGAAAAAATACTAGAAAGTGCGTTGTTAGCATTTCACCAACATGTTCCATAAAGGCCAGATAAACAAAGCAAAATGTTTGTGATATTTACAAACCATAGCTTGATTAATTGGTCAACAACGACTAAAAATCGTTCCTCGGGACTTGGTTGATTTAGAATGATGCAAGTGCAGTAGTAGTAGAATAGATTAATTAATCAAAAGTTGGGAAAAGAACTCTAACCTTTTGAGAAAGGAAGAACCAAAACAACCTGCATAGTCACATTATTTGGAGGAACCAGCAAACGAAGAGGATAAAGTTTTCCATTCAAAGGACTCTTAGTACACACAATGATTCCCTCTAACCCTGTCTCTTCCTCAAACTTCTTGCTCAATTCCTCAACTCCATTCCCTTTGAACACTAAAGAATATCCCTGCACGCCTTCATCACTGACTTCTCCATCATCTTCAGCAACATGGTAGTAGATAATTCGCCCCTCCATCTTCCTTGGTGATGCATCATCATTCGACTGCAAACAAAACCAAACACAATTAACCAAAGAAGCAACAAAACAAAGCAAAATTCAACCAGTAAATCATCAATTTAGTTTTAATCTCTATATTCATTAAGAACTAGTTTGCTTTCTAAAACATTTTCAATTCGTATCTGAATATGCCATGGATAGATACTACCCAACAATTGTGATGGAGAAAAAATAAACAACTGATTAGATAGAAAGCATTTTAGAAAACGGTGGATTTGTTATGAAAAACACTCAATTTTTTTGGCATTTTCAAAATATCTAGAAATATTGGATTTGTTATGAAAAACACTTTTTGAATAATTGGTAAAATGCATTCTCTAATACTTCGTCATACTCAATGAAAATTAGGAATTAAAAATATATATCTCTTAATATTTCAAATTAGTGGCTGATAAGTGAAAATCTCCTTTCATAAATCTTTTTAATCTGTCAATTTAATCCTCGAAATTATCTGTGACACTAATGTAATTAAAGAACTCAAATTCAAAAATCATTGTAAAGTTTTATGGATTTCAGCAACTAAATCAACAACACTATACAGAACTGAATTGGTGATTAAATCAAAATTGCAAGATTAACCAAAACAACCCAGATAAAAGATATTGATACTTCTCAAACAATAAATCATACATATCTAATTTCATTCTAAATCAAAACAACCCAGATACAAAAATTTATATTTCTCAAACAATACATCATACATATATAATTTCAAGATAAACCAAAACAACCCAGATAAAAACAATTGATACTTTCAAAGAATAAATCATACCTAACAAATTTCAAACTAAACCAAAACAACCCAGATAAAAAAATCAAAACTTTTCATAGAACAATTGATACCTGTTGTTCAGAAAAGCTAGCAGAAACACTAGGAGGAGCCACCACCACAGCAGGAGAAGGCATGCTAGTTTCATAAGCTGGAGCAGAAGGTTGCTGTTTACTAACATGAATCTCAACAAGATCAACATCCCACAAAACCCAATCCTGAGTAATAGTCCTATGCGGAATATCATGTGTCACAGTAAACAACCTACCTTGCATGTAAATAGGAAGAAATGTACTCACTTGTGATAGGCAATTTTGTAACTTCATTGTGTTATTAGGAAGCTTTTGAAGTCAGAAAAACAATTTTCATTATGCTTATGCATTAGATATTCCTAGAAGTAGAAGAAGGGTTCTAAGTCAAGACTCTGGCATTTCACATTTCAAATGTTGAAGAGATTAAAAGCATTTATCTTTTTTTTTAGCTACTCTTCTCATGTAGTGTAGAAGTAATTTAATTTGAGCTTTAGAAGTGGATATGTGATTGGGTGTGGTGGTGCTTGGACTGATCTTGTTATTTCAAAGGGGGAGTCTGTTATTTGAGTACTGCTCTTTACCAAACTGGTTTTGCTCATTCTCAAGTGAAATGACCAAAATGCTCCCGCGTGAGTTAACTCCCGCTAGTGCAAATCCTGTGTAAATCTCTGCGTTAGTTAACTCACGCAAATTTAACACTAGCGTGAGTTAACATGCGTAGGGGCATTTTGGTCATTTTGCTACATGTTTGGCAAATATTATATGTGCTTGGCGTAGATTCTATCAATATATTTTGCTTCTTCAACAAAAGAATCTTTATTCACATTTATGATGTCATGTTTAGGTATAGTTGCAGGACACCAAAATGCAACCTTATGGTCGAGGGCCAGTGAATAATAACACTCACTACCAAAGGGGATGGGTCTTGAATTGGTCAGTCTCTCGCAACATTGTGAACTAAGGTTCAAACCATGGTTGAAAGTGGTGCTTATATTTATAGCTTGTTTGGTTTCTTTGCCCATCTTCTCCTTAAATGAGAAGCTAGGCCAAACAATAACTATGAAAAACTCTAACCAGAAGAGAAAAACTCCATGCAGTGGAGCTTCTAATTAAGGTGTAGAGTTACTTTTGAACAAGAACACACATTAAAAACTTGGACTTCATATTTTCTAAAAGCATTAGAAATTTGTGCAGAGCTAATTTATTATTACACACATCAAAAACCTGGAATTCATTTTAAAAAAATAAATAACTTTTGACTTCATAAATTGTGATAAATATTTTCCACTTGACCCCCCAAAACACCAAGAACACATGCGCAAAATCAGAGTACATGTTTTGGACTATCATTGGAAGCTCCGAGGCTATTATAAAGTTCATGAAATGGAAAAGGACCGCCCCGTCCGTTTAAAATATTCAATGTAGATAAATGGCATTAATATTGCAAAAAAAATCTCAAAACTATGTAATAGCATGCAATTTTCGCTAATAAACAAAGGCATGCCACTATGCGTGATACAAACAAGGTATTGGAGAAATACACATTTATATTCTTCATATTGGAAATGTGTTGTTACTGTTATTATTACTCTAGTTTTCAGCCAAACTCTGCTTCCTCTACTAGAAGTGACCGGATAGAACTATTCTGTCCGCGGTTTCTTCACGCTCTCAGCCTGCTAAAACAATAAGACACAAAATTTCAATGTCGACCCATGTTTAGAAAGTAGCATAATGAGACGGAATTACGTTACGGATAAAAAGAGAAAATTAGCATATTGAGAAGAAAAAACATGTTCTTTTTTTTTGAAAGAAAAAAACAACTGTTTTTAAGCCTATATAATAGTGCCCAACACATTGATTTATGCCCAATTAATTTCCTTATTTATTTATGAGCTTAATTTTTCGTTGTAAGAAGTTTTAAACTATCAGCAAATCACAACCAAAGCATATGTGTGACTTTGGAAGTAATTAAGCATAAAGTCAAACATTTTTAATGATTTGACAGTTGTGATTGATTGACAATGTAAAGAATCTTAACAAAAATCAACGTGTATGAACTAAATCCTTTATTTATTTTTATGGAATAGTAAATGGTCAAGAACAAAACTGGAAATACAAGCTATGTACCTCATCAACCAACTCCATATGCGCAGTATCAGATTCCTCTGATTTTCTCTTCAAGGATTGATTCTCCTCCTTGAGTTCCTTCATTGATTTTGCCATCTGATTTTAACCGCAATAATAAAAAAGTAAGATGACTTTAGAATTATACCCATCAAAGTCAATATATATGATTCAAGAGAATGTGATTAGAACAAATGAAATATTTATGAGAAATAAGTTTACCTTCTCAAACTCTAGCTTAATTGTTTCAAATACATCATTGTTCTTCATCAATCCTTGCTGAAATTCAATGCATATATAAACACATATAATTGTAGTAATGTACAAACATCTAATGCAATTTTACAACCCACACTACGTTTCAAATCACATGCAGAAGTGCATGAACCATTAATAGATATTATATGACCAAGAATTAGAATCCATTTAAAAAAATTGTTTACCTCCACCAAAAAGTTCAGCCTACACTTAATCCTCCCAGCAGCTACACTTTTGCATTCTTCCTGAAAATAATGAAGCATGAATCTTACTACTTTCAAATATCAAAGTCAAAATATTTCTTAAAAAGTAAAATGAATAAGAAGCGGACTACACTACCAGGTAAAAGTCACATTCAAGTGATAAAAAAGGAACTCGTTATTATAATAAAGAGGAGATACAACATTGAACAAGAAAAACTTAAATGCAACAAGGCTGCTCAATCTCTCGACAAATCATAAATAACAACTACCATGTAACAACCGTGAGCAGAACATCAAAAATCCAGGAAAAAAGGTACAGTAGTGAGATTAGGTGACAGACGATCTTGAAGGTGGAAGCATTATCCTAACATGTAAACATAATTACATTACATAGTAGTCAATTGCGGATTGCGGCGCGTAGCGGCCGACCCCAAAAATGTTATAGCGGGATAGCACATGCTATTTGATAACTTTTTTGACAAATTACGTAAATAATACTATAAATTATAAACAAACATATCTAATATAAAATTAAATATAACATTCAAATCTCATGAAACATTCATAAATCATACATAACACCCAAATCTTATGAAAGCTTTTACTCATGAATCATTCATAAATCATACAGAACACCCAAATCTTTTGAAAGCTTTAAAGTCTCCAACATAGTATCGAAAGTCTTAATCAAAATTCAACATAGTAGTCAATCTTGGATAGCGGTCCGTAGAGGCCAACCTCAAAAGTGGGATAACGGGTTATCGTATAGTGGTATGGTATGACAAATAGTGGTCACCAATATTTGATTATTTTTTGAACAAATTACATGAATAATGTTATAACATATAAACCAACTTACATATTTCTAAAAAAAAAATCTTGTAATTCTTATATACCAAATAATCAGTTTTAGAGGTAGTGATGAAACAGAAGAATACCATCAGCTTTTTATTTTGACGATGTAACTTCCTGAAAAGTAAATCAAGCTTATCTGTGACAACAAGAGCACAAAAAGAAAGGAAGCAGTTAATGAAAAAAATTAGTGACATATTAAACGCTGCCAGATATTCAAGAATTCATAAAATGTGTCTATAAAGATATACCATTTTCGCAAACAGTATTTCTCAAAACAACACAAAAGCTTACGCAACACTCCATCCTAGCCCAAATTAATACAAGTAAAAATATATTAAAAAAATTGTTACCATGTTTAGATGATCACTTGGAAAAATAACTTTTTGATACACTTAATAGTATAAGAGACAATACATGCAGAAGCAATAGCAATGCAGTTAATCCTATTAGAATTAAGAAGATACTGTTCAAGTGCTCAATTACAAAGCTAATTACTCAATATCCTAGCATTAATTTACACTGATTTGAAGTATGAAATCCAATAATTGGATTAGAAATATGAAAGTACTGCTAGTAACATGAAGGGTATGATTGGAAGAAAAAGTACTATAACAAAACTATGCATTCCTTTAATATGTAGGAATAGATTAATAGTTAAAAATATATAGGCATTTGGCAAAGCTAACGGTTGTAAATTTGGGGGTTCCTACTTAGCAAATGTAAAGTTTAGGCATTTGGAAAAACTAACGATAAGAGCATTACGCAAGTTTGACAATGCAGAATTAAGACTTAACCAGCAAAACAGTCCGCGTTTTCAATGCGGACTTAGTGATCTTACCTCTTTCACCAGGATCCTTCTTGTTCACAACCAAGATGATTCCAATAGCCACAGTTTGATGCATATCTCTGACAATAAAACGGCCGAGTGAAGGATATTCAGAAAAACTCTCAACCACCATGGGCTTGGTGGGAATCATCTGAATAATGCCACCATCACCTTTCTTCAAGAATTTGGGCTCCTTCTCAATTATCTCGCCAGAAAACCTGTCTACCTTGGCAAGAAGCTTAGCAAACTTGACAGCAATGTAGGAGGTGTGGCAGTTAAGAACAGGTGTATAGCCCTTTTCAATTTGGCCAGGGTGATTAATGATGATAACTTTAGATGTAAAGTTAATGGCCTCCTTGGCTGGGTCATGCTTGGAGTTTGAGGCAACATAGCCTCGGCTGAGATGTGCATCAGACACATTCTTAACACCAAATCTCACATTATCACCAGGAAGGGCCTCGGAAAGATCTGCATGGTCCATCTGCACGGACGTCACTTCACCTTGCCGGCAATTTGGGGCAAAAGTGACCGCCATTCCTGGTTTTAAGACACCAGTCCTTACACATCCTGCAGCCACAGTTCCAATTCCTCCAATCTTGTAGACACCCTGAAGTGGTAATCGGAGAGGCTTGTCTGATAGCCTCCTAGGCTCTTTGATTCGGTCAAGAGCTTCAAGAAGGGTGGGACCCTTGAACCAATCAAGTTTTGGAGAGGGCTCAATCAAGTTATCTCCATCAAAACCAGAGATGGGAACAAATTGAAGTTCGTCTGGTTTATAGCCAACCTTCATCAAAATTGATGAAAGTTGAATCACAATTTCTTCATACCTACTCTTGAAGGATAGGGGGCCAAAGGCATCCATCTGTCAAGATAGATAATAATTAGTGACATAAATGAATTATAAAAATAAAAAATCAAATACAACTTTAAAAGAGCTGAAAATATGAATACCTTGTTGCAGCA
>Ga0315914_1004660_pt1 | contig 20411 bp, 11 predicted proteins | sample MpolenodulesMG_FD_203920 | JGI IMG/M metagenome (GOLD analysis project Ga0315914, IMG submission 203920) | Medicago polymorpha root nodule microbial communities from Los Angeles, California, United States - elongated nodules | ecosystem: Host-associated > Plants > Roots > Nodule | place: USA... | reverse complement strand
AAATCTTTTTCAATGGGGTAGTTTGAATTTTTTCCCCCTTTTCTTAAAAAAAATTAAATGTTCAGTCGTGAAATAAAATAGTGAGTCAAACGCTAATCAAATAGCCTTGATCTCCGAAAAATGACGCGACAGCTCCCCAAGTCAGAGACTTGGCACGGCCCGTGCCACCAGCAACACGGCCGTGCCAACCTTCAGGATCCACTTTTGTTGCTTCTGCTAAATGGACAAGCTACCTATTAGTTTACTTCTGACCTAAAAGCCCGTGGTTTCTTGTGGAACATTCTTGTGTTATATTTCTTAAGGCTTATGTCATTGTAAACTATAAATAGAGTAGCTAGCTATCACAACAATTCATCTTTTGTTCTTGGAATTCAATAATGACAATTGTCTTTCTTAATAAAAGTTCTTCTTTTACTTTCTTGTTATTTATTTTATGTTCTTGTTCTCCTCTTCTATGTCTACGATGATCATGAGTGAGTAGTCCCTTCTTGTGTTGGGATTGTTGGATAAGTCTAATGACGTAATCCTAATCAAACCAAGCCATGAACCCTAATTTTATATAAATCTACTTTCTAATCTAATTCACCGTTTTTATAATGAATTAACAAATACCAAACTCATAAAGCGACAACCAAGGGTTAGTATTTGTTAATTCATCATCTCAAATATCAATTCATAAAGCAACAGCTGAGCTTTGATATTGAAACAAGTGAATTTAGACAAGGGTTGCGAAACATGAGAATAGTCTAGCAAACCTTGAGACATATAAAGTTTCATTCTTCAAGGATTCCAATAGCAATCAACCATGAGAATAGGTGTGGTTGCTAGAGGAACAAACTCACTGCACCTCGAAAGAGGCTTTGATATGCTAAAGAGAAACTTATCTTTAGAAAGTAGATCGAATATAAAGTTATGGTTTAGGGTTTGTTTGTGAAGGATTCGTTATTACGATAAACCAATAATCCCAAGGCGCTTTTTATTATTATTCTTTTTAACCTTTAAAAACCCAATCTCTACAATCAAACTTTCTTCGAATCATCTCTTAAAAGTCAATTAAATTGAACAACTCCCTGTCGGAACGATACTCTATTTTTACTACTTCGGTAAAACCATACACTTGTGGTTTTGCTCATCAATTCCACCTCCAAATGTCTTGGGGGTCTTTCTAACCGTTCTTGAAGTCGAAGGGGGTTCGTTTACCGGACGTAGCATTGAAGACTCGAGTGAAGAGATCGAAGGAGTGCACGGGTAATTCAAGGATCCGAAGATTCAAGGAGCACCAAATTCAAGGGGTACTTGAAGTTTGGGGGAGCTTTGTTTTACATAGGAGTTGAAGAATTAGGGCTTTAATTTGAAGGAACTCTTGTAAACATTGTAATCAACTTTTCATACATAGTGGATGACCTTGGTGAAGGCGTACTTCATCAAGTAGGGTAGAGGTAGTCCTTAGCGAGGACGAATAAGGGTGAACTACTATAAACATCGGTGTTCTGATCAAGTGTAAATAATTTATCCAATTGTGTTACATATTAACAACAATATATAGTTGTGAAGTTTTAACAACAAAAATTACAACAACTTCTTAACTAAAACTCAAATATATCACTTCAACTAGTATTTATTGTCTTCTTTACTCACCCGTGAGAATTTCGTAAATTTCTAACAATGAAACCTAAATAATGTGTTGAAGAACAATAATTAATTTTTTTTTTGGCAATCTTATGTTGAACAACAATAAGAATGTGAACTTTTGAAAATTTCTTTGGTTGCATAATATTGCAACCAAAGAATGTAAAGTAGAAATGTAGAACTTCAAGGTAGCAATATACTAGAAAGTACAAAAACTTTTATAGTAGTAATGAAAATATTCCTCTTGTCATAAGTACATTAGTAGCTAGATCTAATAACATCATTTTGTTTAAATTTACTACCAAAATTTAAAGTTACATATATAATTAGGGTTTATCTAATATGAACATTTCAAAAAGTTTTTAAAGGTTTTTTTTTTGAAGGAAAAGGTATTAAAAGCTATTTAAAAAAAAGGTCATAAAAGGTGGACCCACATCATTTTAATAAAAAACTAAACTTCATAATGATAAGAATTTGAAAGAGATTTTTGGACTCTTTTTGGGATCTTCGTTTTAGACAAATCACTTCACATATGTCAATGCACAACGTTGCACATTAATATTTTTATTTAGCTATTAATAAATTATAAAAATTTTATTATCCTCAAATATTCATTGAGACAAATCAAATAACTTTTTATATACTAACATTTATCTTTATACTAGTAATAACGCCCATGCAACACACTTGATACTTTTAAGTTACACATAGTTTAGACGTTAATTACAAAATATTAGTTTTAAATATTTGAGAATAAGTATCGACTATACATCAATTATATCTAAATATGTTGTACGGTGTTTGTATATGATATATGCATTCGTTTTCAATGCATGTGTGTTGACATGTCTATTAGATCCAAATGCAAACATAAGTGGATTAGTAAAACACTTCATAAAATAAAGACTTTAATTATAACATTGCCAAAGAAATTGAACATGAAGAAAATCGAAATCCAGATCATATGACATGATTCTATTAGATCCTATTACATACCATATGACATGCTTCACTTATAATTAAGAGTTTTATTGAAAAACTTCACGGTAATATAAAAGACTTCATGTCCATATTTTAAAATTTCAGGTCCTTGACTTTGGTGTGAATCCTTATTCCTGTAATAAATATAATAGTAACAAAAAAAAATATAATGTTAGAGTTTATATTCATCCAAAACAAATACATGCTTATTTAAAGACAAATGGTAATTCTATATATAAATATAAGGTGGCGAAATGATAATTCAATATAAATGTTAGAAAAAAAAATATGGTCAAAATAAGATATGTGAATGGTGCAAATGCTCAAACAACGATACATATTTAGGAACAACGATACATGCTTATTTAGGAACAAGAATATTCTCATGTCCTTATTTTTAATGTTTGCAAAGGAAAGAAATGGAACAAAGTGTCTCCTCTTGTGTGGTTGACAAATGATTGGTGTTTTTAATTTATTGGGGGTTGAATGATGTTCTTTTTTAACGGTAAAGTCACAAACTCGAGATGTTGGTTGACCGAATCAAACATCTCTTTTGGTCATAGTACATATGTTAGGAGGATAGTAACAAAAAGTTTATCTTTTCCAATTGCTGGTTGAATTCACTTTTCTTTTGTCTTTAAAGTATTTAATTATTCACTCTTTATGAAAGATTTCTAGTTCTTTGTATTCTCTTTTTAGTAGAACATTTGCTTATAAATAAAACGTAACAAATATAAAAATTGAACCCCTAAATAAATATATAAAAGTTGAAGTTTGAGTTATTTGAAAAGAGTGTACTTACGTTGGTAGCGTTAAGCTTTTCATTCTCGTACCTCAGAACTGCATCAATGGACCGGCAAGTAACTCTGTCGTCCTTTTTTCTTTTTGAAGGAGTAACTTTGTCCTCCTTATGATGATATAACTGCAACACAACGATTTTGTAGCTAAATGTTTATCATAATAAGAAAATACAAGAAACTGTTTCTATGACAATACTTTGAATATGTAAAAATGGTAATAGAACTTTAATACCAAAAAAACTATTTTATTGGACAAAAATCAAAACAACTTTTTGTTGAATTTTTTGAAGAGCAAAAGATAACACGCACAAAAAAATAATTATACACACACAAAGTATTTTCTTATATGTATTAGAAATATAATTTTTTCATTGTAATTTTTCTTCAACTTTATTGTGTTTACCACTTTTTTCTTTTACATTACTATTTTCCTTAGGACATGAGAATTCAATATCGAATACACTAGAAAAAGTACATTTTAGTAATATTCTCACACAAAATGAACACATTAACTACAGTACTAATTATTTTTTTAATATATGTGAAATTTGCAAAGAGGATTTAAATTTAAAGACAAAGGGAGTATCGACAAGAGTATGAAACAAGGGGTGACATAGGAACCAACGAGGAAGTGAACCTTAAAAGACTCATAAAAGAGGATCCATTGTTGCGTGATTAGAACTATGCTTAATTTTAAACCATCATATTACAAGAAAATCAATGATTTTGATTTGGAATAACTCGAAAGAGTTATTTATGAAGTCAATACATCCCTCATTATAACATACATACATACATACATACATACATATATATATATATATATATATATATATATAATTTAGCGATTTGCTAAAGTAAACCCACTTATTTTTTAGGAGTATTTTAGAAAGTTAAAAAAAAAAGTGGTAAATATACACCTTGGGGGTGCATTTTGCTAAAACACTCGTTCTAAAATTAAATAATTGTAAGTTAGAAACTCTTATAAACATTAGAAAAATATGATATAGAGACACACACACACACTTGACGATGCATTTTTACGTTCAATTTTTTTCTCTCCACAATGATACCCAATCTAAAACAACCGAACAACAAAGCACATATAACTAAATATGTGCAATGAAGTACAACCAACACAGACAACAATATAGCTACACCAACAACAACAATGGCGAATATTACATGTAATTTTCATTAGTAAAATGAAATTACAATTGGTGCACCACAAACCAGGATGAATCCATGAAATTTAGAATAAAGGTTTAATGTGTGAGTGCGCGCGCGCGTGTGCGTGTGTGTATTAAATATATATTTAAGTTTTATATTTTTTTTCCTGTCAAGTATCTTAGTTACTATAATATTACACTATTTTTATATTTTTTAATGACAAATATATATATGTATAAATAAAAAGGAGAAATCTTATGAAAGGGTATCAGAAGTACTTTGGTGAAGAGATAACCATAATAAAAGGATCCCTCCTGAAGAAAACAAGAGAAAAAACTAAAACAACAGACAACCAACTAACATTATTGGTGCAAACACAAAATAACTTCATGATTCAACTCATAAAAGGAACATGTGTGATCATAATTTTTTCCTAAAAACCATTTTCAAGAGGTGAATTGAACCATATCTACCAACTGGATCGAGCAAAAATGACTTCTGTCCCAAAAAGATGTAAGTATCATGAAATCTTAACAAGGACTACGCAATTGTTTTCCATGCTAGTAAGAAACGTGACCTCTCCCTTTTCCTCTCACCTAAGTCTGACTGAATACTATGAAGACTCACTAAATTCGAAAGTAAAACAAACTCTCACCCTAACCACTTAAGCACATGATACCACACTTAAGTGTGAAAAAGTAGTGTGTCACAAGTTTGAACCCTCGCCCCAGCAAATGGATATCTGTCAATTAATCTATGCCAATGGTACTAAATTATATATATGTACTATCGATGTATAAATTAATTATACATTCATCAACAACAGCCAATGACTATTGTATGAGTAAGCCTTGCTAGGAAAAAACCACAAATAAAAACATTTGAATGCATGTCAATGTACGAAAATGTTAAAAGAAAATCATTTTGACCTATCATTTAATATCATTAATTCATTCTCTCTTTAAAAAAATTTAATTTTGTGTGTCCAAGTAAATATTTCTCCAATTCTATTGCCTCAAAAAAACATTTACATTTGAATTGTATAGATGGTGAAGCAATAAAAAGTAATTAGAACATTTACTGGCGATATTAGTTTATTCTACGGTACAACACTTTACTTTTTTTTTTTGTTGAAGAAAGACATATAATAGAAGAACAATTACACGGAAGTGTCAATATACTATTAATATACTATATCATTATTGCAATATTAGCGGGGACACTTGCCCCCATAGTTCTACTGATTTTCAAGTATTTTTGAAATATGGTGCAACTTCGGGTTTGATGATTAATTCTTCAAAAAGAAAATTTTATTCAGGTATGATGTTTAATACTCGAGTAAATTGTATTATGGATACTCTTGGTTTTAGTAAGGGTTCAATTCCTTTCATTTATATTGGCTGCCCGATTTTTATTGATAAGTCGAGAATTATATATATCCTTTGAGGTCATTTTGCTCTTGATTCAGCAAAAACAAAATCTAGTTGGCTAAAGGAAGGTGTTACAAACACATCTTACTTCAATGATTATGTGTAAGAGAGGGGGTAGATGATTAAAATATTGACACTACAGGTTGGGACTATTGGGTGGAAGAGGTAACTAAGATCTGGCTGAGGTTTTCTAATACTTCTTAAGTCATTTTCCTAAGGTATATTGGAACAAAACCTATCTTTATGGATTTGACATATCGGTTCTTTCCATGGTTGATAAAGCCTATTTGTCGTGTGTGTTATTTGTTCAGGAAACTAAAAGTGTTATGGGTTTGTTTGATGGGAATAAATTTCAAGGAGTAAATTTTTTTAACATTTCTATATTTATGTCGTTTTGGAGTCTGATAAAGGAGGAGGAATGGATCATGAGTAACCAATTCTAATGCAATTATAGGCTCCCAAAAATATTCTGACCATAATTTTCTACTTTGACTGCTCAAGGTGGACTCACTTCTCAAGTTATGGGACTTCAAGATGATTTCTATAACAAGGGTGTCTATATAAAGTGGTTGAAAATATGTGGGATTGTTGGTTGGCTTTTGTTATGGAGTCTCTTATTTCTCTGAATCAATCAGTTTTTATTAAAGGTAGACATATAATTGATGAGAAACAATATGATTCACTTAGTTTGGGTTCCTTGATTATATTATGTGGTTAATCTTAAATTATACTCCCTCCGTTTCTAAATATAAACAAAATTAACTTTTTAGGTTCATTCATTTAATGATGTATGTGGTTCATATGAATCATCATTAAATGAATGAACTTAAAAAGTCAATTTTGCTTATATTTAAAAACGGAGGGAGTAGGTGGATAACTTGTATTGGTACTTGTGTTTTACCTAAATGTTTGTTTGATCTGGTTAATAGAATTCCAATGAAGAAAATCAATGTCCAAAGGGGTCTTACCCAAATACAATATGTGAATAATACATTGATGATAGGGTAGGCTGGTGTGAAAAACTTTTGGGAGATTAAGAGTTTTTTCAACTGCTTTAAGTTAACCTCGCGTTTAAAAGTCAACTTCTACATAAGCTTTCTAGTAGGTTTAAATGTGAAGGCAATATTTTTGTCTATGATAGTGAACTTCCTTAAGGTAAAGTTCGATTGTTTCCCTTCATGTTAACAAAATACGGCAAAATACTAGTATAGGAAAATCATCGAAGGCTTTTGGTACTTGGGAGCCAATGATAAAGTCTATTAACAAAATACTTGGGTCATGGAGGAATACATTTGTAATTCTTTGTGGTAGAATTGTCTAGATAACCTTGTTCTTTAATGATATCCATATTTTATATCTGACACTCCTTAAAATGTAAGTCAAGGTTGGAAGATTATAACAAATATTTTTTAAAAAAAGTTTCTATCGCATTGTTTGAAATGCCCTAGGTCAAGTGGTTAGATATTTGTAATTCTAATAGGGTTAGAGGCCTAAGGGTAAGGAACTTATTTCTTTTTAACCAAAGTTTATTTGGGGAAATGGAAATGGAGGAGTTTGTGTGATGGGCATGATCTTTAAGTTCAAGTTTTGGCGACTAAGTATGATAATGATTTTAGTTTCCCCTACAGGGAGTCGACCTTGGGATCCCTTTTGTTTCTCTTTCTGATGGAGAGAGATATATATCTTCATGGGTCAAATATTAAACCAGTGTCTGACTTGTTCTTGGAAGGGGTACTTAAGTTTGACTACATACCTTATCAATTCGACCGTCGGATCGGGGTCGTTCTTCAATATTCCAGTTGCCAACCCATTTATCTGGAATTCTTTTAGGGTCTCTGGGCTTCCTTGAAGATCTAGCTCGCGAACTTCCAGTCTGAACTCATATGATATTTAAAAATGTATTAATAAAATAAAATAAAAATGCAGTGAAAAATATGGAAGAAGAAATATAATATGTAAAATAATTAAGCCAAAATTTAATATATAAATTAAAGTACAGCCTACCTTCTTTGTTTGAGTATTGTTGATGTCTCCGTCTTCATTATTCATGTTGGCATTATAACCGACTGGATATGCCCATGAAATTGGGTCCACAAAAATTACATCGTCTTCTTGAGTTGACATCTATAATACAAACATGTAAATGGTTTTGTAGGAAAATATAAATACAAACATGTAAATAAAATATCTACATTTAAATCACAAATTCAATACATATCTATATAATATGAATAAAATACAAAAAATCTATTTTCTGCATTTGAAGAGATGGTTAGGATAGTCCAAAAGACATCAAGAAAATTTAGTAAGAAGGTAGTGAAGAAAATAAATTAAATGCATTTTATTTTAAATATATATTCCACTTTTAACATTATCTATTTCGAGATATATGCCTTAAACCTTGAGCTTACAATTTCCCCTTATTCATGTACACATATCATACAAGTTTAAACAAGAGCATGATTAGAGGTAAGAGCATACAAAAATACATACATATGAGAGGGAAATACTAGTTTTATTTATGATATACAACTTTGTAATCGGTGGTCTATAATGAGTTAACTCACTGGTAAGATATTGACCTAGTAACATCAAAGGACAAAGTTCATCTTCACTCAAAGACAATTGTAAAATTATCATTAGTTCACATTAAATAATAATAATTTCTTATTCCTCAATTTTAATTGAAAAACATATAACTAAAGTTCACTTTGCTACTTTATCAACAACCTAATAGAATTCATACTACTTATATAATATTTGTAAAAGAGGAGAATATTATGCACGCAATCTATACATAATATTAAACCTAAATTATAAAATTTGTATAATTCACTCCTTCAAAAACCATCCTCAAGAAACAAGGGGTATATATATATATTAATTATTTGATTTCTATTTTCTTTTTTCTTTTTTCTTTTTGAATCAAGGGGTTTATATAATAACTTTAGAGAAAAGAAGAATACAACAAGTAAAAAATGATCATGTGAGGATGAGAATTAGGGGTACCCGGTACCCTCCTCTGCCTCTCCATCTAGGGATGTCAGTGGGTATCCATGGGTACGGGTAGTATGATATCTGTTCCCATCCCGTTGGATAAATATGGTACTCGTGTCCGTGCCCGTAACCGTGCGAGTATCTCTATACGGGTAATCCACGGGTATTTAGATACCCACGAATATTCGCGGGTACCCATAGATTTTTTAATTAATTTTTTCTGTACAAAAAAATAATTTTTTAATTACCTATAAACTTCAACTTTTAAAGATCCATACATAACATATTCTATTCAAATTTCATAGTTCATACCATAATCCAACAAAAATCATGATTCTTACATAATCTCAAGCAAATTCATCATACCATAATGCATACGATTCTTACATAATCCATACAAATTTTTGAAGTAAAATAAAAGGATAAAAACATCCAAAAGGAGGGAAATTAGTTTGATAATTGATTGATATAATAAACAAAAGGTTGGTATAATATATATTATCAATTGAAATATTAGTTTATTCCTTTAAAATTATAAAGCCCTAAATTCTAAAATCATAAACAAGTAATCATGCTAAGGAGAAGAAGAAAGATAAAAAAGAGACGACGGAAAAGAAGAAAACCTGGCCGCAAAAGTAGAGGAGAGTAAGATAAATTTTGAAAGAATTTTGTGAGAAAGAACATAGAAGAGCGCCGTACACAAAGTAAATTAGGGTGTTTTTGAGACATCAAACTCTTATATATACACACATGGATATTTTAGTAATTTACTTAATTTATTAACGGGTACGGATACCCGCGGGCATGGGTATCATCAAAATCCGTATCCGTGTCCATAAAGTAACGGATAGTTAAATACCCGTTTAGCTACCCGCCCCATGCCCATGACGGATACCTGCGGGCATTGATTTTTTTGCCACCCCTCCATCCATAGGTGTCATCCCTAATTAATGAACCTCCTAATGTAATATTTTGATCCTCCCATGGTTGAATCCAGTGTAAAGATTTTGTTTTCTCAGATCTCACCATTAAAGGGTTGATTGATGTTGATTTAAAAAAATCTATGTTGAAACACACCAATCTAGTGCTTGTTGTAGCTAGTATCTAACACTAATAATATCTAGTATTTAAAATCAATATAATTTATCATTGACGAATGATTTAAAAGGTTTTATAGAACTATAACATTGAATTTAATGAAAAATATATTCACAATTGTGGTTAGATTTCAAAAAAGAAAACACATATACAAAACACGATCTATTGAAGGGGTGTATGTAGAATGGAAAAAATAAAACAAAAAATTGAAGACATCTGTGAGAAGAAAAAAATATTGAAAAAAGTAAGTAAACTCAATTATTTACCTTTTGTTCCCAAACCCCTGCTTTCAAATTTGGACCCATTGCCATGTAAATGATTTTTTACTGCAGAACAATTAAAACTTAAAATTTTGGTTGAAAGTTCTTTGAAATCAAGAGAAAATGATAATCCTTTAAAAGTTTTATTTTGAGTTTTGAGTTTTATATTACAATAAACATAAACATGTAATAGAGAGAAAGTAGTAGTCAAATACTAAAGGATGCTCTTTTAATTTATACCAAATGTAATTTTTAAATTTATCACCAATAGTTATATTTAGTCAAAAAAAAAATTATTTCTACGAGTTATTAAAACATTAGTATATATAGGTGTTTGCTAGAACACACCCATATAGATATATATCAACATTTCATTGAATGCATTAAATTATTTTTTTGACCAGACATTAAATGTTTTTTAGAATATATACTTTAATACATCATATTCCTAATTATTTATATCTAATAAATGAGTAAGAAAAGAACATATTGCGTAAATTACATAACTGTCCTGCATAAATATATTGTATAATAATATTTAGACTCTTACAAAATGATATTTTTACATTTTCCAACCTCTTTTCACATTTTCCAACCCCTTTTCACGTTTCTCAATACTAAAAAAGTTTGTCATCTTATGCCACTGCTTAATTATCCATCTTATATACTTCCAAAATCAATTTCCACCTATATGAGAATAGAGTTATCTTAGGCAAAAACCTTTTTTTAAAAGTTCCTTCAGGTTTCTCCTAATACTTTACCATTAAAAAAGATATTTTTTTCATTTCTCAACCTCTTTTCTAGTTTTCTAGCACCGACTTTAACTATATTCTATATGACACTATCTATCATTACTCAATTATATCCTTAAAAAAATGTTATATTACGTATAAACGTTTCTCATCCTCTTTTACTTCAAAACAATTTTGAGTGATTATAAGTATTTGTTTATATTTAGTAAAAATAATATTTATTTATATCCTTAAAATAATATATATATATATATATATATTTATTTATTGTTAGTTTTTTTTTTTGCCCAATTAGCTTAGTGGATAAAATTTCACCCCTTAAAATGAATAAGTGGTGAATCCCGAATTTGAACCCAACCTTGACATACTGCAATGTACCTACCAACTGAGCTATGATCACGAGGATTATTTTAGTAAAATTAATTATAGATAAATATTAAACCATTGATATGTATATGAACATTTCATTGTTTCGAAAGGAACTATACTCGAATCTTATAGACACAGTCTCAAGTTTAAATTATCTAAATGTATCTAAAATTTTATCGTGAAACTTATATTTAGGGGCATACAATTATTTTAAAGGTACGATAATTAGGGATGGATAGAGTAAAAAACTAAAATATAATTCAAAAGATAATAAATTTAAAAATAATTATTTCTTGGTCCTAAATTACTAATTACTTTTCCTCTATACTTTGTTTTTCCCGAAGAATAATATATTTCATTCAATATTCAAATTCTTCTTCTTCTTGTTTTTTTTTTGAAAAGGAGAAAGTGAATTAATTCGTCAAATCATGAAAATACAAAGTGTGTATTTCTATAGGAACCTCCTTAATCAAACCACGTTTGGTTTTTCATGAGCTAGTTGGGCCAGGAAATGGGCAGCCCTATTGCCAGATCTATGTGTAAACTAAAATTGACATATGTCAAAGAAAAATTGGAGGGACCAGATTTCCTTGATCATCTGTCCTAGAAAAGATCTATTATTCATCCTCCTATCTTCTATCATACGAACGAGCCTTTCACAATCACTTTCGAACAAAACTCTTTTGAAACCACAATCTCTAGCAATCATCGTAGAGTAGATCATAGCATGAGCTTCGGCCATGAGAACATCCTTAGAACCAGGAAATTTTGTCATTGCCGCTTCCATTACAAGCCCTTCCTCATCTCTAATAATCACTCCACTTCCCCAGCTCCCAAGTTGCTGCATGTTCGCATCAGAGTTTGCCTTGACAAATCCCGGTTCTGGACGACACCACTTGGATTTTCGGTTAGAAGAATGAGAAGATGGCAGGGCGTAAGGGTTATTATGCTGACACGTTCTCGATGGGTTGCAACGGAGAGAAGACGAGCCGCTCGCTCCCTGTTCATCTGGACCATTTTGAGGCTCTATAGGATGAGTTGCTGCATAATACTCTTGGATGTTGTGCTCAGCTCGATGGATGACTTCTTCTTCAGGTATATTCTAGTTCTAAAAAATGCATAAGTTTATGGAAAACCAAATGTTGTAGATTAAAGCTGCTATTTGAATAATGTGTTGTTCATCGTTGTGTACCACGAAATCAAACAGCCAGTCTATAAAATTAGGGTTTGGTTGATCTGGGAGTCTAATGGTGAGAGATGAACCAAACCAGGTTCTGGAGACGTTAGGACAGGTCATGAAGGTGAGTTATAGTCTCCATCTTTAAGTTACACTTAGGACATAGGATGCAACCGGGAACACCTCTTCTGCTAAGTTCACTTCTCATAGGAGGAGAGCTGTGAAAAAATCTCCAGAGAAGGACTTTGTTCCTTGGTATGGTATGCAGGGCCCATAGTTTCTTCCATACTATCGTGTCATAGTTGCATGATTCCATATTGTGGTTCAGCTGAGTTTGCCAGCCTTTTATAGCTTTATACCCACTCTTAATAGAGTAGATGCCTGTAGATTCCTGCATCCACATAAGCTCATCCTTATTGCTAGTATTGATGAGAGGGATTGGTTCAATGTGCCTCTGATCAATGGTGAGAAAGTGGGAGTTGAGAATAGTAGAATTCCATTCTGTAGTCTCATTAATAATTAAGTCTTTGACAACCTTAACATTCCCATTACCAGTCTCAGAGGAGAGAACTTTGTAATAATGATGATAAAGTATCCAATTGTCTCCCCAAATGTTGACAGTTTCACCATCCCCAATCTTCCAACACTCCCTTTTAAGATCATCCAAATAGAGTTATGAATGCTTCTCCAAGCATAGCTGGGGTTATTCCCAAGAGGAGCCTGTAGAATGTCAAAATGAGGATAATACTTGGCTTTGAAGCACTTGGAGATGAGGGAGGTAGGATTTGTATGAAACCTCCATACTTGCTTAGCCAGCATGGCCAAATTGAACTCTCTAAAAGTTCTGAAACCCAAACCCCTAGAGTGCTTAGATTTAAACAGATTGTCCTTCTTAGTCCAATGTATCTTCTGATTAGAACTATTAGAGCCCCACCAGAAAGAGCACACTGCCCTCTCAATTTTAGAGCATAACCCTTTGGGGAGTAGGAAACAACTCATGTAATAAGTAGGAATAGCTTGTGCTACTGCCCTGATAAGAACTCCCCTCCCTTCAAAGGATGAGTTCTCCTCCTTCCACCCTTTGAGCTTCTTCCAAATCCTATCCATGATAAAGTAAAAATCTTGTTCCTTTGATCTGCCAAACTGAGTGGGCATGCCAAGATACTTGTTGAGAGAAGTACTGATTTTATCTAGCAAACATTCCTGAAATTTACTTTTAAAAGCTTGAGAAATGTTGGGACTGAAGATCATCTCTGACTTGTCAAGGTTGATTTTTTGTCCTAACACTTCCTGGTATTGTTTCAAAATACTCATAACTGTTGTGGCTTCTGAAATGTTTGCCCTACAAAAGAGAATACTATCATCAGCATAAAGTAGGTGAGAAATTGCTAGTGCATTAGTAGCAATAGCTATGCCTTTAGTGAGGCCACCCTCTTGTGCTTTAGATAACATCCCAGAAAGAACTTCCGCACAAATTATGTAAAGGGGGATAGAGGATCTCCTTGTCTGAGACCTCTACTAGGATGAAAAGAATCAGTAGGATGCCCATTACCAAGGATAGAAAATTTAACTGTTCTAATACATTGCATAATGATGAGGATCATCTTATTGGGAAAACCTATAGTGAAAAGAGTAAATTCAATGAAATCCCATTCTAGGCTGTCATAGGCCTTAGCTATGTCAAGTTTAATACCTACATAACCATTATCCTTCTTCCTAGGCTTTCTTATGTAATTAAGAGTTTCAAAAACAATGAAAGAATTATCAGTAATGATTCTACCAGGTAGGAAAGCACTCTGATAATCTTTAATGATATTAGGAAGAATCTGCTTAACCCTATTAGCCAGTGTTTTAGTGATAGTTTTAAGAATAACATTACACAGGCTAATAGGCCTAAATTCAAATGGGACAATAGGAAAGTCAATCTTAGGGATAAGGCTAATGAAAGTGTGATTTATACAATGACAGAGCCCTCATTATTAAGGATGTTAAGAGAATAGTTAAGAATATCAGGTCCTATAATATCCCAATATTGATGATAGAACAAGGAAGAAAGGCCATCTGGTCCAGGAGCAGAATTGCTCTTAAGGGACTGAATGGCCTTTGTGACTTCCAGTGCTGTAAAATTTTTGTTTAGGTAATCAAAATCAACAGGGGATACTTATTATTCACAACATTGAGGATATATGGACTGATATTGTGATTTATGCTAGAAAAAATATTTTGAAAATACTCCAGAAAAGAGGAATGAATATGAATATTGTCCTTCCAAATGTTCCCTGTTGAGTCTTGAATTTGATGGATAGTATTCTTCATCTTCCTTTGACTGGCTTTTTTGTGGAAGTATTTAGTATTTAAGTCCCCATATTGGAGCCAGTGAGCTTTAGCTCTTTGGGCCTACCAAATCTCTTCATGTTTGAGGAGCTCCCCTAGACTCTGTTCTGTTTGTTTGATCTGAAGTAAGCAGCTTTGAGTAGGGAGTTTTTGCTTCATCCTTTCTAGAGTTGTTTGGTGTTGTTTGATCTTGTATGGTATCTCACCCAACTTGGATTTGCCCCAACTGGCCACTTGATTTAGAGTAGTCTTTAGTTTCATGATGCTAGTTTCAGAACAGTTATTCCAAGCTTGCTTGACAACTTAATGACTCTCATTGTCTTGAGCCCAGATATGTTCAAACCTAAGAACTTTGTGCATGTTGGGATTGTAGTTGCTTCCATTATCTTCCTAGAATTCTAGCAAGATAGGATTATGGTCTGATGTATACCTCAGAAGATGTTTGTTAATGTATCTAGGAAAAGAAAAAATCCAATTAGAAGAAGCACAAAACCTATCAAGCCTTTCTTTTATATGAACTTTATCAGGTTGGTTATTAGCCCAAGTAAATTTATGACCAAAATAGCCAAGGTCTGTTAAATCACATGAGTTAAGAGTATCATTAAAAAGTTTAGTTAGATGATAATCCAAAATATTACCACCCATTTTTTCTGAAGTATTAAGCATAAGGTTAAAGTCCCAAAAAATGAGCCATTTGGAGGAACTCCTCTGGCTATAAAGGTCAGAAATAGCTTTACAAGTTAAATGCTTTTTAGGAGGATAGGGGTAACCATAAATGCATGTCGAATAGAAAGATATGTTAAGATTACGAGATGTAATATTCATATCAACTAGCATATTATTAGATTGCAAAATATCATTTTTTGAATACATCACTCCAGATTATGGCAATGCCACCAAACCTATGACCTTTAAAATTTTTACAATCAATTAAGTGGAAATTTGAGAGTGGACTACATAGAATGCTAGACTTAACTTTTGGATCAGAGAGTTTTAACCTAGTCTCCATTAAAAACACTAGATCATGGCAATTACTTCTAAGGAGCTTCTTATAAGGAGTTTGAAAAAACATGAAAATAGCTTTTAAAAAAAGGGATTCAAACCCTCTAGTTTTCTCTTTCAAACCAAATTACAGAGAAAAACTAATTCAACATTAAATTTATTTGCATTAAATATATTTTAGAATATATTATTTAATACACCATATTCCTAATTAATTATTGATATCTATTAAATGTGTAAGAAAATAAGATATTGTGTAAATTTCTTAAGTACTTGCTTAAATAAATAGTATCTTAATACTTATACAACATCTTTTCACGTTTTCCATCCCCTTTTCACATTTCTCAATACTAACACGTTTTATCTTCCTTATGACACTACTTGATTCTCCATCTTATATACTTCCAAAATCAGTTTTTATCTATGCGAAAATAAAGTTATCTTAGGCAAAAGGCTTTTTAAAAAGCTATTTTCATGTTTTTTCAAAAAATATTACCATTAAAAAATAATTCATTTTCATTTCACAACCCCTTTTCATGTTTTCTAGCACCGACTTTATCTATCTTCTATTTGACATTATCTATGATTACTCAATTGTATTTTAAAAAAGGCTATATTACGTATAAACATTTCTCATCCGCTTTTCACGTTCCCTAAATTATTATTTTTTTTTTTAGGCAAAAGGGGTGCGGAGGGAAAACCAACTGCAACACCCTAGATATATAAATAAAAGGAAACAAGAACAAAAAGAGAAGGGGGACATGAACGAAAACCTTCTAAGAGACGATAAAAGCAAACAAAGAAATGGGTGACAAATGCTATACCCAGAAAGAATAAGAAAATTAAAGCAAAACAAATAAAGGGAAAACGAATAGAACAATAAAAGAAAAGATAATGAGAGAAAATCCACGAATCAATCTAGTAACCTACCCCCAGAGCGAGTATTGTGAACCCGAAAACCCTTTTGTTTGTTCTTCTTCTTTATGGCTCTAGACTCCACCTCAATGAAGGGCTCTTCCGAAACGGCAGAACGGTTCCTCAAATAATTGATAGTCGTCTCTCTCTTCCTCATCGGTGTCAAGTCGAGGCACAACTGTAGCATCATTACCCTTCAAAAAATGATGCTGCAAAATCTCCAAGTCATGAGCGACAATTGGGTTTAAGACCTCATTTCTTGAGGGAAGTGAGCCACACAATGGTGAGAATTCTTGAGTGTAGTCCAAATTAGTGACAGCGACACTCCAAGGACCAACAATGTGTAAATCAGGAAATTTGTTACTTTGTTGATCCTCTCTTTGTTTCTCAGCCATATCAATGGTAAGATCATCAACTACCTAAACTGATTGCACATGATTTGTTCCCATATAACTACTAGGAATAAGCTCTTCCTCAAAGATTATAAGATCTCTAATAAACTCATTAGATGTCACCTCCTTAGACCTTATTATATCACTAACAAGGGGATCCTCAAATGCCATAGGTTTGCTTTTGCCTTGCACTTGATCTACAATTCTTTTAGGAACATAATTCTGTTTAGGTTTTACAGAGTCAATTTTGGTGACACCCTTTTCAATAGCATTCTTAGTAACAAGATCATTTTTACAATGATTAGAAGAATGGCCAATATAATTACAATTGAAACAAAAGTATGGAGGTTTTTCATACTCAATCTTGATTTCAAAAGAATACTTTTCACTTTCAACCCACAAAGAGTCAGGGAGAAAACCAACCATATTAATATCAACTAGCACACGCACATAATGACCAAATGTGTGGTTTCTAGTATTCTCGTCAATTGTTATAGGCATACCTATAGCCCCAACAATCTCAAATAAAGTAATAGGTTGCCAATACTCAAGAGGAAGATAATGAAAACGCACCCATACCTGACTATGAGTTTGTTTTTGACTAGAAGCGAGAAAATTTGGAGACCAACGAGAAAGCTGTAGCAATCCCGGATTCAAGTTCCAAGTACCATTTGAGCAAACACTTCTAAGGTCATCTGCACTGGAGAATCGAAATTCAAAAAAGCCCCAACCTAGGGGAACAATCTTCCATTAACAAATAGGTTTCCATAATCGCAAGAGTTTCTCGCGTAAATCTTTAGAGGAAAAAGGTTTATCACCACGAGCAAACACCAATCTTCCATGAAGATAATTGCTGCAATTAGACATACCAGATTGGTAAACATGTTCTAAGATTTTGATTGAAAGGGAATCACCTTTCAAACAAGGTTTTGGGAGATCGGACACAGAAACATCAACTTTGTTAAGGAGCGCTTGTGCAAAGTTGTGATTAGCCACCATGGAAGCAACCACGGAAGGCTTCGGCGAAGGGGAAACCAAGCAAGTCCAAGGACATACGAAAGGTACCGGAGTAGCAGACATTGCAAACCCACTAGTCGTTGCTGACTTACAGACGAATCCACAACAACAACCAGAAAAATGTATAACAAAGGAAATTAGAGAAACCAGTGGTTGCTGACCTGTTGAAGAATCCACAACAATAGCAAACATAATATTGTATGCTGCAATTACAAATAGATAAACCAGAGGCAAACACACCCAGATAGTGAAAACGGTCTCTACTCACATAAACAAAACAACCAGATTGTGTATACAAACCCAATCGAATCAAGACAGAAAACAGTGACCTAGAACCAATCGAAATTGGAAGTAGAGGAAAAGAACCCAGATTCTTTGTGAAGCAAAACTCGATCGAGATGCAATAGGAAAAACAGAACCTAAGTTTAGATAGTGGCACAGTGATGGACGGAGACCGTGAGATGAGCGGCGATCGCCGAACCCTCTAGCAGCGAGCAACCCTCCTACGGGTTACTGTTCATGGTTTTCTCCTCATCTCACATTCCCTAAAAAAAAGTAACTCGTAGAAAATGATACATGTGCATTTCCCAAAACCTTTTCATAGTTTTCAACCACATTTCACGTTTCCCAACATTGAAATTATTTGTCCTCCCTATGATACTATCTAGATATGCACCTTATATCCTTCCAAAACCAGTTTTCACCTAAAAAAATATACATTGGAACTAAACCATTTTTAAAATTTTATTTCACGTTTCTTCAAAATCATTACCCTTATAAAATGATACATTTGTAGTTATAAACCTCTTTTCTTGTTTACCAACAATTACTATATTTATCCTCCAAATGACACTATATAATAACTTAATTGTATCCTAAATAGTGATGGAATTATTTTACGCAAATTTTTTTTTTTTCCATATTCCACGATGTTGAGGAAAATCACAAAATCCTTCTTAAGTTGATATTTTAATGATAGCAAACTTAATTGAACATAACTATTAGTTTGAATAAAATATGTGTTGTGTTCTAACAATTTTCTGTAAGTGTTCTTCAAAACATGATATTACAAATGCGTTAATATCTAAAGTAACATGATATTAATATCAGGGTAATAATCCATCAACCTGCTACTTCTTTGTATGAGGGACAAGCAGGAGAATGTATGCTAGAAGCGAATGAATTACTGAAAATGCGAAAAACTATGACAAATATTTATGCACAAAGAACAGGCAAAGCTTCCTGGCAGATATACAAAGACATGGAAAGGGATCTTTATATGTCAGCAGAAGAAGCTCAAGCCCACAGAATTGTTGATATGGTCGCAGATTAAACAAAGTAAATAAGTAAAGTAAACAAAGTCAAATTATATCAAATTATATGAACAAAATTATATGGTAGCAATGTTTGTTACGCCCCCGCCCCCTCTGCCTTCTCTATTGGGTTTGCTTTTGAAGCTTTTGAAGTGATTAATTACTAAAGTAGAGTGTTTTTATTAATACTGATAATCATTTAGAAAATAAAAAATTAAGTTGAAAATAAAGAAAATAAAAAATTGTATAAAAAAAATTGTTTTTCTTACTTATTTATCAATAAGAGCAATAAGTTAGTGTTACTACTTTATCAATAAAAATCAATTAAAGGTATAGTAATTATACTACTATACATTTTATCTTTACTTAAAAGCAGTATTCATGACTAATAAAGGATTACTCAAATAACCCTTTCCAAAAAAGTATTACTCAAAAGTATTACCCCCCAAACAAAGTATTATATACTCAAAAGTATTATCCCACAACCATTTCCAAACAAAGTATTATATACTCAAAAGGATTACTCATGAGTAAGAAATTAAAAAGTATTTCTGAAAGGTATTACCTATAAATACAGGATTTGCTATTTTAGCTTTTTAATTGTCTTTTAGTTGTTCTTTACTTTAATTGTCTTACCAACCGGATTTTATAGAATCTAAAAAATTCATAATTATCCGGTTAGGATTGATCTAAACCAGCTCATTATATATATATATATATATATATATATATATATATATATATATATATATATATATATATATATAACTCACAC
>Ga0315914_1004655_pt1 | contig 20432 bp, 11 predicted proteins | sample MpolenodulesMG_FD_203920 | JGI IMG/M metagenome (GOLD analysis project Ga0315914, IMG submission 203920) | Medicago polymorpha root nodule microbial communities from Los Angeles, California, United States - elongated nodules | ecosystem: Host-associated > Plants > Roots > Nodule | place: USA... | reverse complement strand
TGATGTCACGATGACAAACCCCATCCATGTTTATTGCCATTTGCCACCATGACTCGGTTGTTGCTAAGAAACTTGCCTTCCATCACCTCATGTTATTCTAAGAGAGAAGAGAAATATCACAATTACCGGAAAGTAACCAAGTACAGATCGCATGAAGATTTGGGCGAGAGACCAGTCAAGAATCACAGAGATTTCAGATAAACAGTGAACTAATTTCAGGGAGAGGCGAGCACAAATCAAGGGTTTTTTGTTGAATCGCAGCAATTTGGGGGAATAGGGATGAACAGTGAACTAATTTCATGGATTTGTGGTGAGTGAGAAGATAGGGTTTATAGAAATTATGTTTTTGACTTGGAAAATTGGGAAATATGAGAGGGGGGAAGAGGATCTTTCTTTTTTCACGAAATTTTCATTAGCGCTACAATAAATACATTATTTATTTATTTAGTTTATAAGGCAAAATGTTGCGACCCTTGCATGAACCGTCGTATACTTAATTGCAAAAATCAAAAAATAAACACATTGCGACTGTTATGTCCTCACTGTCGCAAGTTGTGTGTCGCAAAACATCAATTTTCTTGTAGTGTCGATGGAGTTTGGGAGTCGGAGTTGAGGTGGCTTAGACCCTTTTTTGTTTGGGAGCAAGACTTGGAGATTGAATTCATGAAATGCTTAGAGGGATTAGCCTTTTCTCAGGATGTGGTCTACTCGGTTTGCTTAGCCGATGTGGTCCTCTCGGGCGCAAAGTTGGTTGCAAGTCATAATTCAGAGTCTGTAGTCATCTCCTTGAAGTTAGGTTGGCGTAGTTGGGCTCCTTCAAAAGTCTAAGTCTTCTTCTGGAATCTTATCCTTGATAAAGTTCCAAGGTGTCAAAATCTCCTTAAGCACATGGTTATTACAGACCCAACTAACTTTTTGTGTCAAATTTGTGGAGGATGTGGGAATCGGTGGATTATCTGTTTGTGACTTGTGGGGTTGTTTATATGATTTGATATTATGTGTGTAAGTGGTTAGGTTAGGAGTTGGTCCTTCCAACTAATTTGGTGGGGTTGTTTCAGGGGATGGTCTCGTTAGGGAGTAAGAATAAGGATAGGGAAAATATTGGTGTACATCCTTTTATTTGTACCACTTTTATACCACCCCATATGGCATTAAGGGATAATTTAGTCATTTCACCTCACCATCACTTCTCTTGTAAGTCTGCAACTCCTTCCTTTATCTCTATAACACCACTCCCAGATCTAACAACCTAGAACCTGATAAAATTCAAGCAAAAATCCAAATCCCCCTAACTCATTGGCAAGCTGAACATCAATTAAAACCTGAATCCCACAACAAAAACAAACTCAAATTCGGTAAATCAAAATCCAACCTAATACAACAAAAACAACTTGTTGAGTTTTGAAAGGTGAAGATGAAGAGAATGTGACCATTTTTTTATTGAAACTATGGCAATTGGTTTGGTATCTATTAATCCACTTCATCACCAAAACTAGAATTTGTAATCTCACAAATTTAGTTTTAGATACTTTCTTCACTTAAAAAATGAGTTTCTTGACAACTCAAATCCAATCGTATACAGCAAAAACAAGAAAGAAAAATTACAAAACTCAATAATTAAAAAAATTATACGAATTTTGTCAAAAAAAAAAGTAATTATATGAAAATAAAATAGTAAAAACATTAAACTTCATATCACAAATTTGAAAGGGGAGGGTTACCACTATATGCTTAATTGCATCTATTGGAATCAAAGCTAATTTCTATTGTGTGTTTAGGAATAGTCTAGAAAATTCACAGCCAGTAAACTGAACAAGAGAATGAATGGAGACTTTTTTTGGGACTAGTTATTCTTATAGAAAATTGATGTAGAGAGAAATTGAGTTGCATGTTTTATAGGGGTTGTGTTTTTGATACGAAGGAAACAACATTTTTTTTTTATGATTTAAAATTGCTCCATAGTACTCTAAGCAACAACACTCTTCAGTAGTTCCAACAACTTGGTAATGAAATGTGGTTTTCATAGTTGATATTCAATTTTCTCTCTCTAAAATAGAGCAAGCTGTGAAGGAAGGAAGAAGCTGTGAAGGAAGGAAGAAAGACGGAAGAGAGAGGAGAGATGGTCAAAAAGCTGAATGTGTTTGTGTGTGGGTCCCACATTGCCACATGTTCCAGTTTTGAGTGGGGAAATAAAGGTGTATGCCACATATGGATGTATGTGTATCACCACTCGTAAGGATATGCTAGGTCTTACTTTAGTCTAGTGATACACTTTTAGCAAGTGTACTAAAATTATCAAAGTAATAAATCTAAGTTCGTATCCACGAGGATTGTGTTAATTCCAAGCTAGCAATAAGGTTATGATCTCGGATCTGTAAAATTTGGGGGTTGACCTAGGCAGTTGGTTTAAGTGCATAAAAGTAAGAAACTTGTAAAATTGTTTTGAAATTAATAATAGGAGAAATGGGATCAGGTATGTCGAATCCTTTGAATACGATTGTTTAGTAAACTGCACCTAAATTATATGAATATTCTTTAGTTTTACGATGATTTACAAAAGTAACACTGATCAATACCTTGAGTCAGAGTCCTCTTCTCAGATTACAACCCTTAATTCCTTAGGTGGTCTAATATTCTTTGAAGGTTTTCAACACATTAACCGATTATCACACTTAAACGATTATCCATTCTTAGACTAATGATTTTAATTGAATCCAATTAGTTCTAAGTTGAAAGCCATGGTCAGTAGTCGTTCATACTTGTGAATTCAATTTACACATGATCAATATATAAAAAGTACTAAGGACAATTTAATTATCTCCAAATGAAATAGTGTTTCACAGCTTAAATTGTTCAAACATATCAATATCATAATCATCTCCATACCTAATCTCTAATGATTTACCTACTTATAATAAAGATTACAAATAACATAATCAAGTTAAGCATACTAACAATTGAAGAACTGACTATGAGTTTGGTGGAATAGCCACCTCTTCATTCTTGTGCACTCAACTTCGTGCTTCAGATTTCCTAAATTCAGAACCCTCTTTCAGAAAACAAGTTCAATTTAAATAGGTCAAGCCTAAGCACCCAAAATCGTGTCACAATAGTGAAAATCGTGACACGATGCCTTCAAATCAATTCAAAATCAAATTTTACGCTCCTCCAAGCCGTGTCACGATTATGCCATCGTGACATGATTATAATGGCAATGGCAAACTCAAGATCTAGGTGAAAAATCGTTTCACGGCTACCAAATCGTGACAAGATGTAGTAAATTCAATTTCTTGTTGTTCTGCTTTTTGCACCTTTAGGCCATCTAAAATTGTTACAAACTCAATATAAACATCAAAATAAATCTAAAAAAATTAAATAATAGCATATGTCATCATCTGGCACGCAAATGTGTAGTCTATCTCGAAAGTCCGGAATGACCTTATTTTTTCAGGTAATGCTTTTGAGGTTGAACATATGATTGACAAGGTCCAATTTAAATTTTGAAAGTGGTTCTTTGGTTAACACCATTTCCCCATTGTTCCCTTTACGAGTGGAAGCTAGATTGGCACCAGAAATGTTCGGTGATAGGACAGAGATGGATATGTGCTTTGGGAGTTTAGGTGGGGCCCAAGTTCTGGTTGTTGCCCTAGTGTGACGGTTAATATAAATATGATGAGTATATATTTTTCAAGCACACGGTCTTAATGTAGGTATAAAAATAATTTTAATAAAAAGTACCTCAAGATGGTCACCAAGTTGGATGAGGATAGCATGATGGGAAATATGAACATTAATCCAATTTCCTTTATGTGATAGGATTTGGAGACCCCCATCATCTTGCACTAGGGTGACAACAAAGCCAGGATCAGTGTGGTTAGGGATTCCAATATCACTCTTGGATTTTGAATTTGGTGGATAGAGATTCATGGCCATCACATCAAACCCTGACCTCATGTTGAATTCTTTTTCTATGTAGTTTTCATCAAACCCTAAGTTTATTGACACTGCTCTTGCTAACTCAACTACAATCATTCTCATTTCTTTGTAATATTCTTCTATGACTAATGCTAGTTATCGCGACAGGAGATGTAGCGAAATCTTCAAGAAAGGCTATTGCAGCACTAAATATATTTTATTAATTACAACAACGCGCCCTTCCATGTTTTGTGGCAAAAACAGAATTATATAGCTTTTACTGTTTCGTGATCCCGTCGGGATGAAATCTGTCGGGAGCAATAGCAATGCTCTTCTTCTATAGTTTTTCTGATGCACAAAATAACCAAATGTACAGTAAAATTAATTAATGGAACATGCATATCAGTATATTAAGGAAATTTCAAACCTAACTACCACCAACTAGTTATTTTGCTCGGACATAAATGAATCTAACTTTAACAACTCATTTTTTTTTCAAATTTAAATTTAAATATACACCTTCACTAAAGAAGTTCAAAAAGTAATTCTAAATTTTAGTTGAATAATTTTCTATTACAGATTTGTCATTAATAACAACTTCTTAAAATTCAAATTTAAAACTTACAACATTAATATTGAAACGGAAATTAACAAGAATTTAGATAACAATGAAAGAAAGAAGAAAAAAAAGACGGACACATCAATGTCCGTGTTTCCGCTAGCCACTAAATTTTACATCATAGTGGATGTTGGATGGCCTGATGTTACTGTTGAATGGCTCTATTCTCTCCCATGAGGAGGATTTATGGTTGTGGAAGCATGACACAAATAGGGTTTACTCGGTTTAGTTTGGAGTACACGATTCTCTCAAACGCTTATAGGGATCCAAGACTGAGGACTATAACAAACCTTGTGTGACTCTTGCATATGCAAGAGTATTTTGCTAGTAAGATACAATGTCAGTATTGGAGTAAGCCTTAATAGCCAATTTATACTTATTGGATTTGGCTTTGTATCAAGACTTTAATATATGATTATATAATAAGATATTTCTTTATTGATTTCGTTTTGTTTTAAAATAATAAAGTCCCTAGAATTTAGTCTGTTTAATGTAACATTAAGTGTGACTTAATCGTAAGACCCCGTTAACATAAGGACATTATTCTTCAAGTATCCGTAGTCAAGTTTTATTGTGAAGTGGGATAACATTAAAGCATAGAGATTATTGTGTGGGTAGACTGATGATCACATCTCACGGATCAAGGATAAAGAGTTATAAAGTCTTCACATAGATATAAATATTAGTACTAATATTTATATTGGATTGATCTGCCATGAGAATACTACATAGTAAGTTATGTAAATGTCATAAATTATTCTCATAGTGATAATTGGTGTATTCCACCCTTCAACCTGAAACCACTATGTATCATAAATGTAGGAGTCGAGTACTTTGTTGTTATACAAACATCGTCTGTAACATGATGACTATAAAGTTAGTTGAGGGACATAAGTGACCTAGATGGAATTTGCCCCTCCTACACAAATGGAGAAATGTCTAAGCGTCCAATATTGAACTGGAGACATGCTATGACTTATGTTCAATAAATATGTGAAGACAAAAGAGTAATTATACATAAAATCATTATAACGGAAGGGTTTTGTCATATCACTTGACATGTTTGTCACTTGGATAGCAGAGACCTATTACTAGATACCACTCATTGTTTTTTATATTAAATATAAGATTTAATATTATTGTCATCGTTACAAGAACCCACAAGGTCACACACAAAAGGACAAATAAATGAGAAAAATAAGTGAGATTTATTACTTAGGGGTGCATTTAGAAAGTGGAGCTAATTAGTTAGCAAATCAGCAAATGAGTTATTGGACTTACATAAGCCCGGTAGTGCTTGACTTGATGAGCACACAAGTGGCACTGTGAATAGAGCCCTTATGATTAAGAAAGAGACACACTTAACCTAATTCATAAACCCTAGTTTTATGAATCCTAAAACCGTCCCCTTTCTCTTTAAGCCTTCATTTGTAAGCAGGTAGCACTATGAATGAAGGAAGTTGTTCATGTAGAGTGAGTAGAGGTGATGTCATCGAGCAGTACTCGTGATCACTCGCTCTTTGTGTTCGACAGCAAAAGATCTGATCTTCAAGAGGTAAACACATGAATCCTTGCAAGTTGTTGTTTGATTTTTGGTTAATGATTTATTGAAGAATCGTTCATCGTAAGTTATTCCACTAAAAGAATTAAAATTTAGAAAGAAAAAAAAATCCTCTTTAAATCCCAACAATGAAAACATAGTAAATCATTATTTATTAATAAATGACACAAATGGTTATTTTACAAACGTCTATAAGGGGGATTGAACTTTATATCTTAAGATTACAAAACTAATATCTTATCACTAAGCTATATGTAATATCCTCTCTCACTCTCTATTTTCAACACGATCGCTTGTTCAATATATAAGAGTGTATATAAAAAGAGTATTTATTTATTACAACTTCTAATTATTATAACATTTTACACTAGCTTAATTTGCTCAAGTGATGACTCTACATCAATCTCATTGCCACCATTTGCTTCCAATGATTCTTTATATGTCATTCCGATGTAATTCTTTGGATTTTCATCGTCAACAAATTCTGTACCTGGGACAATGAATTTGTCTAACGATGGTCCATGAAGTGTAACAACAGAGATCCTTTGCACCTTGTTCTTGTTAACAATAACTCGATGGACATGGCTCTTATATTTTCCATTGGTTAAGATCTATAATAAAATGAATCATTAGTGAGGATGAGTTAATATTATTATCCAATGATATTATTCATTTTACATTAGTTTCCAAATTTTCCAACATAGCTAGCAAAGTGAAACTAATTTCAATAAAAGTACCTCAAGATGATCACCAAGCTGAATGAGTATAGCATGATGAGGAATATAAACATTAATCCACTTTCCTCTATGTGATAGGATTTGGAGACCCCCATTTACATCTTCCATTAGGGTTACCACAAAGCCAGGATCAGTGTGGTTAGGGAGGCCAATATCACCTTTGGCTTTAGAATTTGGTGGATACAGATTCATGGCCATTACATCAAACCCTGACTTCATGTTGAATGCTTTCTCTATGTAGTTTTCATCAAACCCCAAGTTTTTTGACATTGCTCTTGCTAACTCAACTACAATCTTTCTCATATCTTTGTTATATTCTTCTATAATGGTCCTGATGCACATCAATAATTTCATTGTTAAATTACACAAATTGTTAAAATTATATTTATTAAGTACTTAATTGTACTTTTGGAAGAGTCAATCAAAGCTGACAAATAAGGACTAATTTGGACTAAAATTGATATACTTAATTAGGATTATTTGTCATGCATGAAAAAATTATACAATTGATATACTTAATTAGGAGGTAAAGCATCTCTCAAAAAAAATTAGGAGGTAAAGCAGTAACATTTACGCTTTCTTTTAAATTAATGTGTATATACCTTAGACTTGTTGGATCGGAAGGAATATGATCCTTAGGATGTGCAATAACTTTGAGATATTCCCTATTTTCCCCATCATTAGCAGTTAGGCCCCATCGGATTTTATCTGATGAACCATTTTTACTGTAGATCATTCTCTCCGCAATTGTTGTTGGATCAAAGTAATTTGAAACTTGTTTCAATACATTGTTGAGTACATCACCTGGCATGGTATGGTTTACTAGCTGCATGTGCATACAAAATAAATCAACACATGTATTCAAAGTAAGTTTACACTTTTTGACCTAAGGGTTTGATAAATCAATATTCAAAATTTAGTTTACACTTTTTTCTCGAATTTTGCCAATGATTCAATTTTTTTCTTCTAGAAATTAGACATGCACAATCACTTCTCAGATATTCATTTTTCTGTTTATTAAAAACAAATTAAGGTTGTAGAAAATTATCATATACAACCTAAAAAAATTTCTAATACCAAAATATTACCCTGTAAGTTTTTTTAATTGCATAATATATGCAGAGGCTGAGATTGGAACCCCAGACACCTCACTTCTCCACATTTCAAACGTGTGAACTCTAGCCACTAGGCTACTTGACAAAAAAAATACTATAAAAAAAATATCATTTAAATACTATCGCTGTGTTAGAAAAAACTTACATAGAAGAACCCATATTCCTCACATGCTTGGCCAAGCAATTCAAGGGCAATAGATCTTTGATCAGTGTCATCAGACAATAATAGAGAATAATCAATTGTGGGTATTTCTTCATTTGTAGCTAGATAATTATCACTATGGTGGTGTTCTCCCAATGCCTCGTGAGATGAAGCATAAAAATAAACTGGGGTAGCTTTAACTTCCGGTTGGAAAGGGTGTAATTTGGATATAAATGATGCTATTTGAGCCATTACAAATATAAAGAGAGCAAAAAAAAAATTCTACCAAAAAGAAAGGAGAGAGAAAAATAAAATTATTTGTTATCTGTAAAACTTATATGTTGAATATGAATAATATATGTGCAGTATCATTTACATATTTATAGGCGTGGGTGTGGAATACCAGAGTTTATTGCTCATTATATAAACACCAATTGAACCAACATGACAAATATATTTTTGGTAAATACACAACATGGAATTTGATATTACATTTAAAAAAAAAGGACAAACTAATGTTGGGTAAGTAAGAAGAATCTGAATAAAACTTCTATAAAATTGACGAGCCAGTTTTTTCTGTTTGTTAGTTAAGGGAGAAAGTTAGTTGGCTTATATAAATTTACTAGTTGACAAATCTATCATGTATCCTTCTTTATAATGAAAAGTTTTGGTTGGCAAGGGAGAACCCATGTTTTGTGCTCTACATGTTTTCCGATGGAGATTAGTTAAGCCGGACCTTAAAGGGTGTAACAAAGCCTCAAAAATTTGTGGCCTAATTTTTCCAAAACAAGAAAATTGACTTCTAGTATCAGACGAAAACTCTCACTACATGTTAATTTTTTGTAGCATGTAGGTAAAAGTTCATTATTATTTATTCAAGTCGTATTTTTAGTTTTGAATATACCTACGTTTTATCCATAGGTAAAAACAATGATGGATCCAAGAATTTCAAAAAGTGAGGGCACCACATATATTAATTCGAAACATTAAATATATATTTAAAAACAAGTTTGTGTTATTGTGTCAAGTTTGATATAGGTGTGGATCAAGGGAGAAATGTTGTGTTATAAATGTGGACCATTTGATTAAAATGTCAACTATTTCTATATTATACTACATAAAAATAAAATTGTAAATACTTTGTTCAGGCACAAGTACACACAAATATATACATGCATCTGTCCCTGGGTAAAAGATAAACAAGAAAATGATGACACTTTTTAAATAGAATATAACTCCTTTAAAAAAACTGTGTTTTGCCTAATGTTATTTACAATTTAAATAGAGGATGTCTCTTTAAAAAAATACATTTTTTTATTACGGTTCCATCTTTAATATTTAAACAGGACCTTCAATTTGATTAGGTCAGTCCAACAGATAAATCAAAATAAACAATATTGGAAACTTCCTACGTATATAAGTTAATAATCCAAAAAGTATATCCATCCCTCTTGTTTCATATTAAATGTTATTTAAACTTATGTACAGTTTTTAAGAAATTTATGGGCTGTATTAGTTTTTAGGGTTAAATATATTTTTTGTCCGTATAAATATTCTAACTATTTGTTTTATGGTTTCCATAAAATTTTACTTCGATATTTGGTCCCTCCAAAATTTTACAACACCATTTTTAGTCTCTGCTTTTAAGTCAACTCATGTATATATTTTAAAATTTTGAATAAGTTTTTGCATGAATGTTTCGAATATTATAATAATGTCTCACTATTTTTTTTTATGAAAACGTGAGTTAAATATGAATTTTTAAGTGTCAAGCATATTGATAAGTGCTCAAAAGTAATATATTTCATGTGCTAAATTAGGCATTTTAGTGACTTGTTTTGCAAGTTATCTAAGGAAAACCTACCAATTGTTGTACTTTTACCATTTATGCTTTACATGCCTGATTCCACTCAACTTGTGCAAGAATGGCAAGTAAGGACCAAGAAAGAAGATTCTGAGCCAAAGCCAATTCGCTTGAAGCGATTGCAGCTTGTTTAAGTTCCAGAGAGCAGCTCTCCAGTTCGCTTCTGCCACGCTTCCCGTTCACACCTGAATATCAGCCCATTCGCTTGAAGCGACTTCATCTCACTTAAGCGAATTCAACGTCGAGAGCACAAGAAGAACTCGCTTCTGATTCGCTTCCAACTCGCTTTAAGCGAGATTCATCAATCTCAGTAGATAAGGCCCACATGGCAGCTGCCCAATGGCCAAAACAGGATTTATGGGCAACTCGCTTGAAGCGACTATAGCTCACTTAACCGAGTTTGCCCAAATTTGGCTCATATAAATAGTTTTCTCTTTTCTTTCCAAGGGGATCTTTTAACTGTTTTATTGATGTTTTCTGGTTAGAGAGAGAGAGAGAGAGAGAGAGAGAGAGAGAGAGAGAGAGTAGGGCATTTCTAGAGAGAGAAACACAAAGCAAGGGTGTTAGGAGTATATTCTTCCCAAGATTTGTTGAGACAAATCTTAGAATGGAATCTTCATCTTTCGTCCATCTTTTGCAAAGCTTTCATAGATATATGTAGCTACATCTACCCTTGTGGGTTTTGAGGTATTCAAACAAGCTATTATTTTAATCTTTGATCATTTAATATAAGATTCTAGCTTATTTATTCAATATTGTTATTATTCTTGTGTTTATTACTGTATTTAAGATTTGAAATGTTATTGAAAAATACTTTTGGATCTAGGGTTAGAATAATAATCTATCAAAGTTTTTATTCTAGACACAGAGTTTAAGTTTTCATAATCACTTTGTAATCAAGAACTTAATGCTATCGAATTGTTTAATTGATTGAGACATCGTCGATTAAACGATATGATTGAACTCATGAAATTATTTAGACATAAATAATGATTGAAATCATGACATTATTTAGACATGAATAATGTTGTTAAAAAGCTAGAATCTGTTATTTGATCGTGAGATTGCAGTTGTTACATTTGGTTGATTAACTCTAACCACAAGCGAAATGTCCCTCTCTCGTCTCTATTTATTTTTATGTCAAATAGAAAATAGTTTTACACAAACAAACACTTAAGATGATAAATGTCGTTAAAATGCTTTTGATATACGCTAGTCCCTGTGGAGACAATACTAATATACTCGCGTGTAAATAGTTATATGACATGTAAAAATCTTACATCACATATTAAAAATTAACATTTAATTCATCTCTTGTTGAAATAATTTAAACTTTTGCAAGATAAAATTCTATAACGTACGAAGCATTATTGCGGATAAAAAATTAAAATTTTGAATGATGAACATGAGTTAACTAAAAATTACGAACCAAAAGTGGTATTGTAAAACTTTTGGAGTGCCAAAAATCAGAAAATAAATTAGGAGGACTAAAATGAAAAGTTGTGATATTTATAAATTAGGAGGACTAAAACCAAAAGTGGTAATGCAAAATTTTATTAACTAAAATGATTTTAATGAAATAGTTAGTGGAATAAATATTGCATTAAGATATATAACTAAAATGATTTAAATAATATTCTAAAATAACAAATAATATGAGATAAACAAATATTGTCAATGTGACCATTAATATGAATGTGATGAGTATATTTTATTAAACAATAATGTATATTCCCATTCCCACTCACGAATAATATGCATGTTGGCTTTTTTCCTTCTTTGAGGCATGTAGCAGTCCTTGTTGGCTTATAAGTTAATATATACTTGCAAATTGCAATTAGCATATTCTGTCAGATGCAGTAATAATTTATTGATTCTTAGTCAAAAATAATAATTCACTGATTCTAGACTGAGATCGTTCCTTTACTAATTAAAAAAGGAGACTAGATCCTGGGTTTCAATATCTTCCTTTCTTAGATGATTAATCCAGTTTTAGTAAAGAGCATATCCTCCCATGGTTAACTTGTGCATTTCTGCAACGTCACTCTTTCAAAAAGATCCCATGACATTCTTCAAGTGCTAATTGAGTAGCTTTGGGTTGAAATTTGCTTTACAACTTTGATCTGGGTTTGAGTCCCGCACACCGTGCTATATGAGAGAATAAAAGTAAAGCTTCTTGCAATTTAGGAACATCAATATTTTTATAATCTCTCTATATACTTTAACAGCCCCATTGCATAACCCCGTCTGAAATCTGCACAAATTACTACACTTCTAGGTACTTGGTTTCCATAACTGCTGTCTGCTTGCTACCAGAGATCCAACATGCATACCACTCTCTTGACTTGAGTATTCAAATGCTTCTGGCAAAAGGTCATGTTATAATAAGCATTTATGTTATAAACTGAAAAAATTTAAATTTAATGAAGCACGGATACAGACACGAATACTGGACACGACACGGACATTGAAACGTCAACACCAATAATAATTTGAGAAAATTGTATAATTCAGTGTAATTATATGTGTCGGTGTCAAAACAATACAAGTGACCGACATTAGGACACGCCTAATCTAAGGAGTGTTTGTGCTTCATATTTAACTGATGGCAAGCATAGATTGGAGAAGGTTCTTCAAAGGCTATACGAGATTGGTATAAAGTTAGATAATTTAGCCTATCTTATGTTCGCTTAGAAATTTAACTTTATTCAATTTAACTTTATCCAAATGCTAGCACTTTGGGTAACGATGGGCTACCAGTTCAAGAACCCACAACTGATATTTCAGACGTTTCCTTTCATGACCTTTTTGCCAGAAGCATTTGAATACAATTCCAATTTTCTTATAGAAAAATAAGCAAGAAGTGTTTCACTATTATATTTTGGTAAGAGTTGGTGATACGGCTAATTACTGCCCAAAAATCAAAATAGTAAAATATCATTCTTGAAATGCTGGATGCCTGAATCACAGAATGTAATCAAGGAATATCATTCTTATTTCCCTAAAATATTTATGATCTTAGTTCGTACCTTGCTTTTATGTCAACCTTAAGAATGTAATCAAGGAAGTCACCACCGTTGTGGTAAAGTGACTAGAAAAATCACTACTCTTCCACAAAAGTCGTCAGACTCGTGTCCAAGGTTTAAAAAAAAAAAACACAGTTACAGCTGAAACCAAACACATTTACGGCCGCAATAAAACGCTGTTCATTGCAATGGACAGAAAATCCTGTTATTTTTCGACTGAGATGGATGAAAATCACATTTTTAGTACATATATGAGGCGCATTTAGGCTCTTTGTCTAGTTTAGAATTTAAAATCTATCTCTAATTTAAGTTATTATACATTATGTAAGAGTTAGGCAATGTTGTTATTAATTCACACCGCGACAACCGCAATCAGTAATGCAACATCGATAACTATCAAAATCGCGAAATCCTACACACAACCGCGGCAGTTATTTAAAACCTGGGTCATGTCTATGTTTCATAGAATGACATATATTGGTTCCCTTTTTTATCGATTCTACCCTTGATAAATGAAATTAATACACACTAAAGCAGTATGCTATATGATTTCATTCTTTCATATGATTGTTGATTTGTATATTACATTTACACTTATGGTACTTGGAATTCATTTTAAATTGTGTTTCTAAAAAAATTTCCCAATATAATAGGGTCTTGTTAACGAGTGCCCTCGGAGCACTCTTTGAGCATTCCTTCTGAAGAAATTATTCTTTAAAAAAGTAAAAATTTCAATTTCCAATGCAATAAATGCACAAACTTTCATAAAAAGCTTACCACTTTGGGAAATGTTAACGAGTGCCTCCAGGACACTATTTAAGACTCATAAGTAGCAAGTATTTTTAAAATGCTTAAAGAGTACCCCAGGACACTCGTTAACAAGACCCAAATAATAGAGAACTAATTCAAGCACAAGCATGTAGCTTGCCTAAGAGTGTTTTAGAGTACTGTAGAAGGAAATCATCATTTGAAAGAAGGTTAGTTGTGGATGTGGTGACTGGTGAGATGACTAGGTGAAGGAAATTGATTTTTGCAGATTCTATTTTAATAACATGCAAATAAACTAACAGGATAAAATTCTCATCTATACTAATTTCCGATGCAAACATAAACAAATGCAAAAATAAATCAAAAAATATATAATATAAGTACTTTAAATTTTTCAATACTGTAATTATACAAATCATCACAAGTGGAGTTTATTGCTACTTTTCCTAGAATAATGAATGGATATCAATGTACAAGATATATGGATGATGAACATGACATGCAAGTCAGAACAGAGTAACTTATTCATACATTATTATTGAAAATTAACCAAGTAAAGCATTATTTATTTCACTGATCCACTATGGGGTTATGTGAGGAGAGTGTGCAATTATAACATTAACTACACTAGCTTAGTTTGTTCAAGTGATGATTGCACCCCGATCTCATTGCCCCCATTTGCTTTCAAGGATTCTTTATATGTCATTCCAATGTAATTCTGTGGATTTTCATCATCAACAAATTCTGTACCTGGGACAATGAATTTGTCTAACGATGGTCCATGAAGCGTAACAACAGAGATCCTTTGCACCTTGTTCTTGTTAACAATAACTCGATGGACATGGCTCTTATATTTTCCATTGGTTAAGATCTACAAAATAAAAAATAAGTTATTTTTTTAGTTGGATTAACAAGAGAAGAAGGATTTAATATTATTCAAAAACTCAAAGTTATATCAGATTTGAATGTAATTCTAAAGTTAGTATTACTCATTTTATTATCCAATGTGAAATATTTGTTCATTTTAGAGCTGTGAGGTCCAAAGTTTTTTTTTTTTGGTACAATGAGATCTAAATTATTTTAGACAAATTAAGGAAATTAATTTCAATAAAAAAACCTCAAGATGGTCACCAAGCTGGATGAGTATAGCATGATGGGGGATATAAACATTAATCCACGTTCCTTTGTGCGATAGAATTTGAAGACCCCCATTTACATCTTGAACTAGGGTGACAACAAATCCAGGATCAGTGTGGTTAGGGAGACCAATATCACCCTTGGATTTGGAATTTGGTGGATAAAGATTCATGGCCATTACATCAAACCCTGACTTCATGTTGAATGCTTTCTCTATGTAGTTTTCATCAAACCCTAAGTTTTCTGACATTGCTCTTGCTAATCCAACTACAATCTTTCTCATTTCTTTGTTATAATCTTCTATAATATGGCTGATGCACAAAAGGACCAAAAGTACAGGAAATTAATAGAATACTATAATTGATTTTTTATATGTACTAAATGTTTTTGAAATAACAGCAAAGAAAGAAAATGAGTTTCATTTAAATGCGTTGTCGGTGTAAATTTCTTTTGCATTGTCACGTCATTTAATAAGTAAAAAGAACATTAAGGATCATATCAGTTAAATGATACGGCAACACATCATTAGATACAGTGTAAAACTTTTTTGTGTAAACCATTAAGGCTTAAGAAGACGAAACTTCATCCGGTTGTGAGGAACTACAATAGTTATATAATATCCTATTACTTTTTATAAATGTATTTGCAAAGTAATCAACATATAAGTCAGCAAAAATAATAATTATTATATATACACCTGAGATTGGTTAGGTTGGATGAAGCTTGATCTTGAGGATGTGCAACAACTTTGAGATATTCCCTATTTTCCCCATTATCAGCACTTAGTCCCCATAGGATTTTATCTGATGGACACTTTTTACTGTAGATCATTCTCTCCTCAATTGTTTTTGGATCAAAGTAATTTGAAACTTGTTTCAAAACATTGTTGAGTACATCATCTGGCATGGTATGATTTACCAGCTGCAGGTGCATACAACATAAATCATCATAAATATTCAAAATTTATTATATGATTTTATTCAAAGTAAAATAAGTTTAATTCTGTCACACAAAATAAAATTAAAGTAATTTTAAAATTATAAACTTGTTAAAAAAAAAAGTATTTTGCGCATGACATATGACAAATTAGTTTTTTACTTGTACAAATAGAAAAATGAAATAAAATAATTTTCAATGGATTGTTATCTGATACATAATCAAATTTGGAAGATGAAAATTGAAATTTAGAAGAAGAAACAATGTTACTGGAAAAAATTCAATTAGTGATGAAGAATATAACTAAAAACCATTTGTAAAAAAAAGTAACTAAAAAACATGAAATTGCTCTCAAATTTTTGTCGATAAGTGTTTGATAATCAAAATTGAAGATCAAGTTCAACTTCTTGTCTCTAATTTTGTAGATTATTCAACTTCTTATCAATGCAAACTTACCTTTTTAAACTTCTTAAAATGTGCAACATGTTAGAAAAACCTTATATATATACTCAATTTTTTTCTAATACTAAAAATTATAACGTAACTTCACCTCAAAAAATATATTATAAGGTAACTTAATTTAAAGCCGTGGTAAAACAGATAAATAATTAAATAAAAAATTTAAAGGTTCATCTTAATTTGTATTGTACTACTTATTTTGAGAGGTACATATATACACACCCCATAAATAGATGAACTTAATCACTTACATAGAAGAACCCATATTCCTCACATGCATGACAAAGTATTTCAAGGGTAATAGATCTTTGATTAGAATCATCAGATAATAATAGAGAATAATCAATTGTGGGTATTTCTTCATCAGAAGCTAGATAAGTATCACTATGATGGAATGCCTCATGAGATGAAGCATATGATGGTATTATTTTCGCCATTGATATCGTGCTCGTGCAATAAAACTTTATCCTGTATTTGTAAACTTTTTAGAAGAGCTTTATCTGTAAGCTTATTGTGTGCAATATGATAACCTATATATAGGCGTACGTGGGTGTGAAAATCCAGAGTTTGTAGTCCATTATTAAAAGAGAACAAATACCCAACATGGCAAACATTTTTTTGGTAAGTAATACACAACATGCCAATTGATTTAGTCAATAAAAATGGCATTTGATATTGCATTTTGAACATAAAGAATTATCTATGATGTCATTATAATGTGTCATTCATATGTAATAAATGTTCAATAGGCAATACTACCGCATTGTGACAAATCAAGATTCATATTTCGACTACCGACACTTACTATATATGGCAAGTCTCAAATATGATTACTTCTAGCGGAGGAAATTTGTTGAAGGAAAAAATGTTTGGCAAACTAATATTAATTTTCTTTATATGAAGGAATACAAACTAATGTTAGGAGAGTGGAATCCAAATAAAACTTGTATATATGAAATTGGTGAGGCAATTTTTCCTGTTAGTTGGTTAAGAGTAGAAAGTTAACCCATGAGAAATCGAGTTTCACTAAAGGACGAATCGTTCGGGAGAAATCCAGTTTGTTTAATGGGTGGAACAATTCTTGACCAAGTTATAGTCACTTTACGATTGAACTCCAAATTACCAGAGTCTACTTCTCTTGAAAACTAGAGAGTTAACACCCATGAACTCTATATGTATATATTACAAAATCCGAACGAAAAGAAGACTCAACGTGCCTACATCAACATAAAGGGATGGCGATGCACAAAAACTACCCCCACGACTTTCTAGGAAACAAACACACTAACATATAACGGATCTAAAATTACATGTGTGCTTCTTCCGCTCAACATATTGAGGTGCTCGTTTAAACATGATACGAGCTCCCACATATCTTTCAATTGAGTAACAACGCCAATCCAAGAATGATGCAACTCCAAAAAAAGGAAGTCTCTTTCATCATAGGCATATCAGCTCTAATGGGATGTTGAGACATTTCGATAAAATTTAGAAATGCCAAAGTAATACTATAAAATGCTTTTGGCATTCTTCACTCTATTAAGTGACTTCACATACTCATCAATCACGGTAGAAGGAGGCATGCACATTGTGCATGCCTCCATGGTGAAATAAGAAGTATTATACAACTGTAAGGTTTGTATGTATCAAGATTGACTAATTTGGGGATAAAGTGAGGCCCCAAATAAGCAGCAAGAGGAATTTTCTCATCAAAGGGATTAAGAGTGATTGCATGTGTCCATAAAGCAGTAGTGGTAGGCCTTTCGACGATGTACGAGGCCATGTTTCAGGAAGAAGAACCTTTGAAAGCTTTTCATGATGACATCGATGGAAATCTCGCGAAATTTGAAGTTTGCGAAAATAGAATACAGAGATTTTTACGAAAGTACCAACAAATAAAAACAAGATAGGTTTCGGAGATATCTTAATATAGAGTTTCACTTGAAAAGTTGTTAATGATGAAATGCCTAGTCCAATAGTTTTGAAATATGTATATAATCATCATCCTACTTCCACGCGACTCTTGATTGAACTCGTGATGCGTGAGACACGCAACAAAGAACACATCACTTCAAAAAGACACTTCATTCTAAATACTGCAAAAATTTAGAATTTTTCGAAGAGGACCAAAGTCAATAGTTTCACACTAATCTGACAAATCATGAACTCACCAAAACATGGAAGGGTTCGAAGGAAATTACAAATTTGAAGAGGAAATGGTTGACAAAATCAAAATTAGTAGATATGCGAGCCAGCTCACATTCTCTACATAGACACGGATAGTGAGGAACATGATCATTCAAAATGCGGTGTATTAAATTACCAATCCGATATAATACCAGATGACGAAGACAATTCCAAGGATATGTGTCGATTTCAAGCACATGTTCTCTTCAAAATAGTTTATAAAGATAACTGTCACGATCTTGGCTTGTCAATAAACTGGGTTGTTACTTAATTTATTTTCTCTATAAATAATAGTTCTCACATATGAACATATGGTTGAGTACTTAATTTCTGATGTTTTTTTCTAGCCAGAAACAAACTCAAGCTTTCTAGAACAATAAGTATATATTCCATTGCCTTTAAATTATTCAGTTTATGTAAATTTAAGTTCAAAGCCATTTAGTTTTTCGTCAAATTTTAAATTCAAAGCATTGTTTTTATGTTACTTTACATGCTCACAAGTTTGCATTTCAAGTCATTTTCAATTTTAGAATTTAACTTTCAAGTTGTTTACATTTTTGTCTTTTAGATTAAAGTGTTTTTAAATTTAAGATGTTTCAATTCAATTGTCATATCAATTCAAGTCATCAATTTTAAAGCAAATTAACTTGAAACCGTTTTTAGCCAATTGAACCATAAAACCAAACTTCAGTTCTGAAATATTTTTAAAACAATCCCATGAAAATTGTGAGTCTATCTATTAACTTATTCAGACTCCCCCAATCACATTATCGTTAACTTGTATGATTCAACAACCTCCCTCCTTCAAGAGCTTGATTTTAACCGTTTGATCTTGATCGAGCGACCTTCGATGTCTAAAATATGTGAAAGCGGGGAATTTTAGCTATGAAATGATGAACCTGAAATGTCTGCAACTTGAGCTTGTACCGTTACTACCTACAATAAGTGCACGTTTTATTGGTTCACCATAAAAAACACATTTAGACTCAGAAGCTACGAAACTTAACTTCAAATTAGGAGCAATTCTGAAGGCAAAATCAACTATATACTCGAGAGTAACTAAACATGTCCAAATCAATTTTATACTTTTAAAATTAATGTTGGCTGCTCCAAATGTGGAACCAAACTTAGACTAGATATTTTTTTTTTGATAAAATGTCGAAATAAATTTGAATGCTACAGAACATAAAATAAAACTAGTTCCCCCTAAAAAGAAGTAAAATTAAACTAGTTTGATGCACACCAATATGAACATTTATGTGACACTTTAGCTAGATTTGATACGTCTTTCGTTTAATTAAGAAACAACTAGGAAAAATACAAACCAGGTGTAATACGCGAACTCGTGAATTAAGAATGCAAATAAATATTTGGAAATAATACAGTCCGTCATATTTTATATTCGTAGGAATCCTCCATGTAATTGTGGAGTTGAATTTTAGGTATTTGATGACCATGAGATGCAAATTTAGGTATACCACTACTCTACGTATTTAAAGCTTTTGTTGTGAAATCAATCTCATTCGGAATCACACCAATGAAAAACAAAGATGTGTGGAGCAAAAGATAGTGGTAATCCTAGGTCTAAGTGTCTTCAAGCAACAACACACACAAGAGCTAAAACAATGACACAAACACTAACCAAGCATAGAGATAAATAAGCTTAAGAGGAAATAAACAAACACATACAAGATGGTAACCCAGCTCGGTCCAATATGACCTATTCTGGGGGAGAGAGCAGCTCTCCAATCCACTATGAGAAGATGTTATAAGAGGTTACAAGAAATCAGCCTTATACCTAATCTCTACCCTTTGTTTCCCTCACCACACTCATATGAATCTTATACTAGAGAATACACAAAGGAAGCTTTAGATCCTTCCAATGATGTAATCTCACTACCCAAGGTGATTACAATGTTTATCCCAACCCTAGAGACCCTCCTTACAAAGATACTCAACCCTCAAG
>Ga0315914_1004653_pt1 | contig 20438 bp, 8 predicted proteins | sample MpolenodulesMG_FD_203920 | JGI IMG/M metagenome (GOLD analysis project Ga0315914, IMG submission 203920) | Medicago polymorpha root nodule microbial communities from Los Angeles, California, United States - elongated nodules | ecosystem: Host-associated > Plants > Roots > Nodule | place: USA... | reverse complement strand
ACTTGTATGCATTTAAGGAAAACTAACCAATAATATCATTTAATTATCCTTTGTCTGCTTTTAATAGCGTTTAATCATATCAAAACATATATGATTAATGAATTAAATGATATTATTGGCAATTTAATACGGCTGAGATGAAAGGAAAATGAGGTTATGAGATCTACGGCTGAGATGTAGGGAGTGGTTGACTGAGTTGATTAACATTTACATGTTAGGGAGGGAAAATGATGATGGATTAGGGCTAACATGTTAGCCTGGCAAGTGTAACTTTTATAATAAATGATATATAAAAGTTGAAGTATAGCAAAATATCACAATCGTTCTCTTTAAAATTCATGATCTCCTTAATTTTATGTGCATAATAGCCATTTTGCAAAGTTTAATTTAATTGTTTTTAATTTTTTTAAATTAATTATGGATAATGATCATCACACAATGTAACAAATTTTCATAGATAACTATGAAATTAATTAATTTGTTAAAAAAAATTACGGATAATGGTCATCACAAGTCTAACAAATATTTCACAAATAATTAAAGAATCAATTTATTTGTTTTTTAAAATATGACTTAAAAACAAATATTATGCAATTATCCACGGATATAAAAAAATCTGCATATATAAGCATAGAAAATCCTCAACGAGTACGATGCAAATATTTAACATGGTTTTAAATATAAAATGAAAAATTATTTAATCGAAAAACTATATTGATGTTGATATTATGAAAATAGTCGATTTTCCAACATTTATCATATCAATTTTCTCATATATGTACATAATTTATTTTTTTTGTAGAGAAGTGTACATAAAAATTTATTAATGCATATATAAGCACATAAAATATGCAACGACTGCGGTACAAACATTGAACGATGTTATGCATATATAAAATAAAAACTATTCAATAGAAACACTATGTTAATGTTTATATTTTGACAATCTTAATCAGTTTCCACAAATTTATCATATCAAATTTCTCATATATATATAGATAAAAATTGTTTCTGTAAATAAAACGCATAAAATCTACAACGGGTGCGATGCAAACATTAAACGGTGTTTTGCATTTAAAAAAATTATTTAATAGAAACACTACATTGATGTTGATATTTTAAAAATAGTCATGAGTTTCTAAAATTTTATCATATCGATTTTCTCATATATGTACATAAAAATTTATTTATGCATATATATACACATAAAACCTGAAACGCGTGCGGTGCATATTTGAACGGTGTTTTACATATAAAATAAAAATTTATTCAATAGAAATGCTATATTAATGTTTATATTTTGACAATATTAATGAGTTTCCACACTTTTGTCATATCGACTTTGTCATATATTTACATAAAATTTGTTTATGTAGGTAAAACGCATAAAATATGCAACGGGTGCGGTGCAAACATTGAATGGTGTTTTGCATATAAAATAAAAAGTTATTTAATAGAAACACTATATTGATGTATATATTTTGACAATATTAATGAGTTTCCACAATTTTATCCAATCAACTTTCTGATATATTTACATAAAATATGTTTACGCAGATAAAACGCAAAAAATCTACAACGGGTGCGATGCAAACATTGAATAGTGTTTTGCATATAAAATAAATAGTTAACATCTATGTATATAAAATTTTGTTTCGCGTACATAAGAAAACATTACATTAATTTTGATATTTTGAAAAATAATCAAGAGCTTTAAAAAAAATTATTTTATTAACTTTCTCATATATGTATATATCATTTTATTTTTGCGTACATAAGAAAATAAAATCGACAACAAACATGATTCAAATATTTAACATATTTTCATATAAATAAGAAAAAAAATTCATTTGAAACATTATATTAATGTTGATAATTTTCATTTAATATTTTTAAACATTTGACAATATTAACAATAAAATTATTTTTTGTATAACTATCACAATGTTATACGACCCGTGCGAAAGCACGGGTCTATTACTAGTTTATATAAATACAAATGTAAGCATAGAAGATGTTGTTTACCTTGTTTTGATGAATATATTTAGAATATCAAATTTTTATAATTTTTTATTATATATAGTTAAAGATATCAATGGTCAAAGTTGTGTATTGACATATGTGCATGCGACATGTATTTTGAAACCGATGGGGTATATATTGTTGATTTGTATTTTTAAGACAAATTTTCTTGTTGGGAATTCCTTAAACAATGTCTTAAAAATACAAGTCAGGGCAAAATTAGTTAATTTTTACTGATATTTTAAACCATCAAAGTTGTATTTTATTTATATTTGACTTCACATCGAATAAGGAAATAATGACGATTTCCAATACTCCCACCTTTGGAAAAGATGATTTTGAAATAATATAATTAAATATGATAAAAGTTGTTTGTTTTTTTCTTATATTTTGGGACAAAGAATATAAGTTTTTTTGCTTATAATTTGAGACGGAGGAAGTACATGTAAAAAGAAACAACCTTCAATGAAGACAATTTTAAGGTAACAAAAAAAAAATTGCTTTCATGTGCTTAATTAAAAAATATTGATCCTCCATAACTTGATTTTTTTTAGTTGTTACTTTTATCGTTGTCAAAATTTTGATTTAAATCCAAGATTTTGCGATTTTATTCACGTTTAACGACTCAAATTCATAGCAGAATTTCAAAATATGCAAAAATCCTTGTAAAATCGCATCAAAATTGCACAAGTCGTAAAATCCATACAAAATAGCAAGATTTTAAACTATATATAGTTTATAACATATATTTAACATTATTTTTGTTTTGGTAAAATCCATCGATGTTGATTGTAAGTTTAGGATTTTGGATTTTCCTCTTTCCTTTCCACTTGAAACAAAATCCCAATTTTGATAGCCTTGGTTGCTTTATTTATAACACACATTTAGTTCTAAAGACATCGTAAATATTCAGATAAAGTTCCAACCCATGCTTTAACATGACTATATATGATTGTGTAAAATGTTTTTACATTGTGAATGGATGTCCATAAAACTGTGTATAACTATTTCTTCATTATTTGATGATGGGAATTGCCATCAGAGGCTTGACTTTGTGCAAAGTTATCCCAAATTTTTCAGTCATGTCCATATCTTCATACTTTTCCCCGTCAGCTAGCTTCCAATCAAAACGGTGAAGCATTGTGGCCAACATGGTATGGACAACCCTATGAGCAAATGAAATACCTGGGCACATTCTTCTACCAGCACCAAATGGGATGAACCCAAAATCTTCTCCAAAAACCTCTCCACTTTCTAAAAATCTTTCAGGTTGAAACAAATTTGGGTCAGCCCAAATACTAGGGTCCCTTCCCATGCTCCACACATTCACGAGAAGTTGTACATCTTTGGGTACTACGTAGCCACCTAGGTTAACCGCCGTAACTGATTTACGTATTAATAATGGGACTGGAGGATGCAATCTAAGGGTTTCTTTTACAACAGCTTGTAAGTAAGGGAGCTTAGTAATATCTGAATCTTTAGGTTCTTCATCTTTGTCGATAACTTGTTGAAGTTCTTTTCTTGTTTTCTTCAATTTCTCTGGGTTTTGTAGCAACTCTGTCATTGCCCACTCAACTGTGACTGATGTTGTGTCTGTTCCAGCCACAAATAAGTCCTACAACAAAATATGTCATGTGACAACAAAATGAGAAGAAAAAAAAGTTTTTTATTTAAGTATTTAGATTCTCATATCATATAGGAAATCATTGGGGAGAAATATATGATCTGGAATAGACTGAAGCTTGGAAGGTTGATCGTGATCTACATGGCCACCTTCACGTGGAAGTTTATCATCCTCCACATCTTTACGGTTATATCAAGTGTGCGAGATAGTAGCCTCATGTTTTTGAGTTGAATTCGATTCTTACCAGAAATAGATGTAACACTTCATGTAATGTTAATTCGGGGTTATTGAGAAATGAGTCTAATACATCACTTCCTGCCATCACAAAATCTTTCCTTTGACTTCTTCTATCTTCAATGATAGACTCAAAGTGTGTTAGCAACTTCTGGTAATAATTTTTCATCCTTTTCCGTGCCCCCTGTGGGTCAACTCTACGCAAAATAGGATAATAGTCTGCAATATTGGGCTTTGAACTTTCGATCAGCATAGAGGAAATAACATCTCTAAACTTATGAGAAGAACCAGAAGTAAAGCTAGCCAAGTCAATAGAGAAAAGAGTGTTTGATAGTGAATTAAGAGATGTAATAAATGCAGCCTCACCAATATCAATAGCTTTACTATTTTCACAATTTTCTTGCAAATTAACAACCAGTTCTTTCAATTTTTCTAAACGAAGTGATTGAGTATAATCAAGTTGTTGACAAGAGAATATCTTTGTTGCACAAATTTTTCTAAGAGTCTTCCATTTTGGGGAAATAGGCATGAATGTTAGAGAATATTTATCATGTGAAAGTGCTTGGACAGATTCTGGAACAAATCTATTAGATACAGCTTGGTCATTTTTATGAAGTGCTTCTTTGGCTATTTTTGGAGAGGAAATTACCACAGTAGTAATAGTGCCAATTTTAACTGTCATAATTGGTCCATATGTTTTGGAGAGTTTAGCAAGTGATTGGTGGAGTTTTGAAGGACCAAGTTGCAATATGTTTCCTATTAAGGGATAGCTAAGAGGACCTGGTGGGCGCTTTGGAGATTTATGATTTTGCTACTTATGCGAAAGGCTAGGATATGAATGCAAGCATATAGAAGAAAAATGAGAGGGACAAATTTTATATAGTTCATGGCTTTCTTATGAATATTATAATCGATATATAGGAAAATTGAGGGTATCTACGTTTATATAGATGGAATTTGGGGTCATATTCAGTGGGAACTTATAAGCACTCATTATCAACTTTACTTTTTGACAAGAGTAAATATAAATTGGAGGGTAGTATTCCTATACTCCTACTTTAGCTTGAGCCAAGGACCACGAGGTTGAGGCACGAACCTTAAACCAATAGATCACTTGGGAGTAGGGTAATTAGGTGCTTTCCAATATGAGTGGACAATATATTTGATATGAGGTATTCAAAAGTATAATCAAAATCAATTTATATTAGAAGAGGTAAAGGAGGAACTAGGGCTGTGAAGAGAAGCGGTAAGGAGGCAAGGAGAGAAGCTTAGAGAGAAATCCAATCATTGAAGTTGCTAGTTTTTGAGATAAGGGGGTGTTGAGAATTGACTCAAAATTGAGGATCAGAAATCTGACAAAACTGAGCAAAGATTTGGAGAAATTGAGCCACGATTTTGGATGCAGATTTGGGAGTTTTGCTTCTGGAAAAATCGATCCTCAATTTTGTGCCGATGCATAAAAATAAAACGTATTTTTATGCGTGAGATTTGTTCCAATTTTTGAGGGATTCTTTTACTATTGTCGCGTCATTTTTCGGAGGTCAAGCTATTTGATTAGCATAGACTCACTAATTTTATTTCACGACCGATCTTTTTATTTCTTAAAAAGAAAGTGGAAAAAAGTTCAAATTACCACCTTAAAAAGATTTAGGGTTCAGGGGTTAGTTATATTTAGGGAAGGTGTTAGCACCCTAAATATTTGTAGTACTCTACGAGAACCTCTTGATTTTATTTAATTTTTTTGGCTATAACTTGCTTGCTTAAGGAGATGGAATTAAAATGATTAAAAGAAAAAAGAATGGTTTTTATTTACATTTTTTATCATTTGGAAGGACAAGGTCCTTTGCCTACGTACCATTGAGGAATCAAAACCTCGTAATTTGGGATAAAAATTACCGTTTGATTTGTTTTTGTATTCTTTATTAGTTTTGAAAAAAGCTAAAATAAAAGCCAAGTGGCAAATAAGAATTGGTTTTTTTTAATTTAAAAGAAAATTACTAAAAATAAAATTTAATTGATTAACATTTGATTAAGAAAATAAAATAAAAATGGGATCACTTGATTTTTGAATCAAGCTTTATTGTGAAAATATTTTTTTGAGTTTTGCACTATTTGCATGTTTTTGTTGTTTTTAAATAATAAGTGAATCCTAAAATAAAACTAACTGAGCAATAAAAATAAAACGTAGATATTTTGTAGTGACGTTGGATCGCCACAAAAACCTTTAACCTAAACTATATATGAAGCATAAAAGAAAATAAAAGGACACACACACATCTTTCTCATTTATATTATTTACATTGACCTAGGATACATTCTAATTCATATGCAATAAAAATAAATGACGAAAAATAAATATACATGAATAAATAATACGAATACAGAATAATAAAACTAAACTAATAAAAATGCATGATAAATAAAATGCTAAAAAAGTAAAAAAAAAAAAAAATGCATGCAAGAACTAAAGAAGTAAAGCAGGGGTCCAATCATGAAGGTGGGGGGTGCAGAATTAAAAAAAAGCATTTTGGGCCTAAGGGGAATGCAAAGGCGCGTTGGGCTTTTGAACACATTTTTCTTGTTTTCTTTTATATGTTTTTTCGATTTCTTTTCCTACGTTCTCCCCTCTCTTTTGATTTTTGTTCTAAACACTTTGAAAAAGAGAAATAAAAAACTTTGATCTAACAGTAATGAGAAAAGGAATATACCCTTGATTTTGGATTTGGAATTTGGTGAGGGTTTGAAGACCTATTCTTGTCACCCTTTGATATCCCTTTTGTAAAGTTACTTATCAAGATAGTGGAATGGATGACTGCTCTCTCCCCAGACTAGGTCAGTATTGGACCGAACTGGGTAATCAAATTTTCGTGTGTTCTCTCTTCTTTTCTACTTCTGCTTGTGTTTATAACTGTCACCCACTTGTTTTGGTTGCTTGATTTCTTTGCTCCACATATCAAGTATTTATTGGTGTGATTTTTCAATGAACTCACAACAATTGGCTCCCACTGTGGGGCAAGGATCAAACGATAATCAAGTACCATGGGTTCGAAGTGGGATATTGAGAAGTTTGCGGGAGATAACGATTTTGGGTTATGGAAGGTAAGGATGGAAGTGGTGTTAATACAACAAAAGTGTGAGAAAGCTTTGAAGGGTGAAGGTGCGCTACCAGTCACCATGTCATAAGCAGAGAAGACTGAGATGGTGGACAAGGCCAGGAGTGCCATTGTCTTGTGCCTCGGGGAAAAAGTTTAGAGAGATGGAGCGAAGGAACCAACCGCGGCATCGATGTGGTCAAAGTTGGAGTCTTTGTATATGACAAAGTCTTTGGCTCATCGACAATTCCTAAAGCAACAACTCTACTCATTCAAGATGGTGGAGTCAAAGGTCATCATGGAGCAACTTACGGAGTTCAACAAAATCCTTGATGACTTGGAGAATATTGAAGTGCATCTTGAGGATGAAGATAACGCTATACTCTTGTTGTGTGCTCTACTGAGATCTTTTGAATCTTTCAAATATACCATGCTCTATGGCAAAGAAGGCATTGTTACCTTGGAAGAAGTTCATGCGGCTTTGAGAACCAAGAAGTTGACCAAGTCCAAGGACTTGAAAGATGATGAAAACGGTGAAGGCCTAAGTGTTTTAAGATGGAATGGTGGAGGTAAAGGTAACCGAGGAAAGAGTGGTAACAAGTCAAAGTTTAAATGCTTTAACTGTAACAAGATGGGTCACTTCAGGAAGGATTGTCTAGAGAACAATGGTAACTCTGCACAAATTGTCTCTGAGGGTTATGAAGATGCAGGTACTTTGGTGGTGTGTTGTTGGGAGGACGAAGAAGGTGATGCTTCTCATATTGGGAATGATGTCTAGTAGACCGGTGTTCGTCTGGAGAGACGTTAAACACTCAACATCAACCTGGAGAAGTATCGGTAAGAATACTCATGGTCAGGTGATCTGTTGTTTTGCTACGCAATTGTGGAATTGGTTAGGTGATCTGTTGCACCGTCCCATTGATACTACATTGGTTATCTATACTTTTTCTTGTGTTCCAGATAGCGTCGGCTCTCAAGTCAGGGATCTGTTTATTTGAGGTATTATTCATAATTTTCATACCATCTGGTTGGTCAGAATTCCATTCGCTTCAACGGGTTACATGCCTCGCTCTTGGCAGCCAAGGCAAAGATATCCACCATGGTAACTATGTCAGGTCAAACTTTGACTAGTTACTGCACACCTTCAACTTATGACCTGCGCATTCTCAAGTTCCTTATCGCCCATTCTTTCAGGCGTTTTAAGAACATTGAGATGATTTTTTGGAAGCCCCCCTACTCTTCCTTACATCAAGATCAATACAAATGGTTCTCTTAGTAATGTTACTGCTGCTTGTGGAGGAATTTTTTGAGATCAGTCTGGTGCTTTCATGGGCGGTTTCTCAGCCAATCTGGTGATTGTTCGGTTTTTGAAGCTGAGATTATGGGTTTCATTATTGCAATGGAAATGGCAGCTAGACGTCATTGGTGTTTTATTTGGATTGAGGCTGACTCGACCAACGCTCTCTTGGCTCTTTCGAAACCGTCTTTGGTTCCGATCGGTAGAGGAATAGGTGGCATAATTGGTTTTCTCGTGATATGCAAGTGCTCTCCTCTCATATATTCCACGAAGGAAATGGTTGCGTGGACAAGCTCGCGTGTAATGGTCCCGTTGTTACAGACTTAGTTTGGTGGGATATTATGCCCGATTTTGTTCGGGGGGATTTCTTTAGGGACTGGTTTGGGTTACCTAATTTTCGTTTTCCGTAATTTTTGTTTTCTTTGAGGGTTTTGGTTTGGTCCCCCCTCTTGTACATTTATTTTCCATTTTTTATTATATATATTATATGAGTGAGCGACATAGGATTGGAGTCCCCTTGGGGTGCCACCTAGTCGGGATGCTCAACAGCTCCTTGATGTCTTCCTCACTCTTGATGTCAATGGAAGAGATTGAGACTTTGGGTAGAATTAGGTTTGAAGACTTATTCTTGTAACCCTTTGATATCTCTTTTGTAAAAGTACTCACCAAGATAGTGGAACAGAGGGCTGCTCTCTCCCCTAAACTAGGTCAGTGTTGGACCTAACTGAGTAATCAAATTTTTCGTGTGTTCTCTCTTCTTTTCTCCTGTTTTTTCTACTTTTGCTTGTGTTTATAACTGTCACCCACTTTTTTTGTTTGCTTGATTTCTTTGCTCCACACATCAAGTATTTATTGGTGTGATTTTTCAACGAATTCAAAACCGGGGGAAGTCTCTATTCACCATAAGAGATGTATGAACATATGAGTAGTGAAAGATTTGTGCCTTCCATTGTTTTTCATCGTATTTTAATGAATTCATGTTAAATTCATGCTCTAATTTGTTGTTGTGAATTTGGGTATATTCTTCTCTTTGAATTCATTATTTGTAGTTGATTCATGGTTATGTTGGGTTTTGATTTCTTATGTGTCAAAGTGTGAAAAATTCTTAAAACTTGATGGTTAATTAATGGTTTAAGATGAGATAAGCGTCTAATTCGTGCATAAATAACCTAAGCAATGTTTTCTACTACTTCAAGGTCATAAAAGATAAAAACATGGACTTTTGGATGATTTAGGGTCAATCCTGAGGTCAAAATACGATTTTCTAGGTTTCTGGTACGGATACGCTCGCTAAGCGAGTCTACGACTGACTAAGCGAGCGATACAACAAGTTTTTGGGCATTTTTGCCCTGAGAGTCTCACTAGGCGAGCTCCCTGCTCCCTAAGCGAGCATGACAGTAACAACGTAAGTTGTTCTATCAGTTCTGGGTGTAGGGGGGTTTTGGGCGTTCCAAGGCATTCCTTTGACACCGATTCGCTTATGTTTTGGGGCTTTGGTGAGAGGGGATGAGTAATTGAGATGAATTAATATTAATAAGTTATATTGGAATAAGAATCATGATGGTTAGAAAGGTTTTAGGGATTTAGCTTAGACATGATTCAGTACGGCCGATGAAAAAAGAATTTAGAAAGAACTTGGAATGCAATAGTGTATTCAATTAATAGGAAGATAGACGTAATGAAATAATTTTCATTGATAACAAGTGAGAGTAAGTGAGGAAACTTGGCAATTTTTAATAATAGACATTAGGCGACAAATAGAGTAGAAGATGTAGTTAAATGACGGCAGGGATGAGATGTCTAAAAAGTTTAATTTGTGAAACATATAATGATAAGCAAATAATGTATTATTTTAAGATGTGTAACTAAATGTATTGTTTGATGATGTGTTATATAAAAATGTGTTATTTGAAGATGTGTTGATATAAAGACGTATTGTACAAAGATATGTCATATAAAGATGTGTCATCTAAAGATGTTTAATTGTCGAGTCATATAACAATGTGCATTATTGTTGAGTTATTTATTGGTGTTCATGCATTCATAGTCAGTCCGATTTAAAGATGTGATTTAAAGATGGGGGATAAACCAGTAACATACCTCTGATATCCAAAATCGGTACCACATATATATATGGAGTCGATTTAGGGACATCGCATATATAACTGCAAGTCTATTTGAAGATGTGTCATTTAAAAATGTGTAAATATTTAAAGATGTGTATTCAATGATGTGCTTCTATATGGTTACGTGTGAATGATTTGTATTTTGCTAAATGCCTACTTGATATTCTTAAATGTTGTTGATGTTTACATATAAGTATAGGATGATGAATTCATGCCTATTGATTTTATTAAATGAACGTATATGTTTAAATGTGAATATTGTCTGACTATGATGTATACATGCATAAATGTAATTGATTTTGTTCTATTATCTGAAACTATACATGTGCTTATTCATCTCTTATGTTGGACATATTTTCACCCTCTATTGGTACAGATTCGCAAAAAGCAGGGGTGGCCCTCAGGGTGGGTGAAAGGGGCGGCAACTCATGATATTATGGTTTTAGGGGTACCAAAATTATTATTTTTACTTAATAATTAGTACTATTAATTAGTACTATATAGATATATATTTTTTTAAACTCACTTGGATTAATTATATGGAAAATACATTTTTCGAGAACTTTGATTATGAATGAGTATTTTGCTAACAAAAAAATCAAGAAAAAAATTCAAATAATTAAAAGATCGCAACATTATTGATTCGCTTACGGCATCAAAAATCTTAAGACGGACTTTATCTAAATGCCATAATTTATGATCACATAATATACTTTTTTTCTTGAAGGCTTTTTCTTTTATGATCACATAATATACTTTTTTTCTTGAAGGCTTTTTCTTGGTCATAACACATATGAGCTCAAAGAGAAAGTTAGCCACCTCATTAGGTGTGTGGTCATGAGCAACATATTGATAACCCAATAACGGTTAACAATTGTTGAATTTGATAATCAAACTATAAACTTACATGAATTTGCAACGAAGGTGAAAAGTCCTTCATGTCGATCACGGAAAAGATGAGTTCAATTCATGGTTTGAAATTGCGGTCCACAACTGCAATTGCAATTGTCCCACAATTTTGTTGTTGCAATTGTTGAGTAAAGTGGTTAATCCGCAGCCACAAATAACATGTAATGATATCAAAAAGAAAAATGATTGATAGAAAAGTTGCCGAAAGATAAACCATAAAGCTAGTAGTGTGTGTGATTATTGACAAACAAAAACAGAAAATATGGCCATTATTTTCAAAGAAAATGACGGATGGAAAGCTCCTGAAATAAAAACCAGAAAGCTAGTATACATAAATATACGAGCAAGTTTATATTAAAGCTTGTGTTTATGCGTGCAGTGGTGCATTATGTGAATCCTAATGACAATATCATTGTTACACAAAAAACTATATAGGATTCCTTTTCCATCTGAAGATAAACTGTAGGATTTTCTTTTATTAATGTTAGTAATGAATGATATTGCAGTTGTGAAAAGGTTTACTTGGTAATAAAGAATAAATAAGAGTTTTCGTGAGCTTAACTCAATTGGTATAGATATAGTTTGAGAACGGAATAATTAATTAACATTGCCAATTAAAGGGAGAGATTAATCTTTTGAGAATTTTTTATGTCCTTTTTTATAAGACTCTTTTGTTATTTTTAACGATAATAAAATTTTTTTGCTTGCATACTTTTATTTATTATACATCTTTTTTTTCAATCAACAATAAATAGCATGTTGAAAATATAAACCAACTCTTTCTCCTAAGGAATAGAATTGTAGAAACAATAGTGATTTGAAACAACTTTAATACAAATATCATATGTCTTAATTCCCGTTATTTTGACAAAAAAGTCTTATATATAGGGACGAAGGTAGTATAATAAAAAAATTATTGTAAACATTTGATATTCTAAAAATATTAATTGAGACAAGTCAAACAACATCTTGTATGCTAACATTTGTATTTATATATTAGTTAAAAATATATGGTCAAATAAGTTATGTAAATAGTGCACATTGTATAATTGTGACGTATATTTTAAAACGAAGTGAGTATAAATAACTATTTTATGACTACACATTTTATTTTTTTTGGTCAAGTAGCCTACATATGCATTATTTATCATTATCCCTTACCAAGTGAGCTAAGTTCACGGAGATATTATTACACATATTTATCATTTGCCTAATATAAAAATTACTATTTATAGATGTTTAAACAATCTCTTAAGAATAATTATTAGCATTTGTCTAATGTTAAACACGACTAACATCACATTGATTTGATTCTATTGCTTATAAATAAATGATACTAAGCACAACACATATTTTGTTTTCCTTAAAAAAAAAACAGCATTTTTTTTTGACAAGACTAAGCACAACCCAACATTGTTTGGACTGAATTTTGATTCTCCAAAAATAGAATTTCACAAATATAATTATTTGACTCGCTTCAGTTTGGACAATATGGAAGGTTAGAAACAACTGTGTCTTCAAAAATGCGGTAATTGATCCTCATATTACTCTTGACAACGTGAAGCGGACTTCCTTTTTATGGCTATCTTCGAATGTTACTTATTTAACTTTTGGTTTTCATGATGGCGATATCCTCTACTTTGTATGGGTGTCAGGTAACTGTTTTATTTTGTTTTCGGTGGTGACACTATTTCCATAGGTGTCTGATTGTTTTAACAGATTTTGGGTAATTTACCATTTTAGCGCACCTTGTGCGAGGTGAATTTATCCTCCTTTGAGCAATATATTCCATTTTGATTTGTTCAAAAAAAATACTTTCTTTTACTCTTTCAAAGAAAATGATGGAACCCACTCTTGACTGCGGAAAAATTGTAGCACTAAGTTGTGTACATATATAAAAGAAATTGTAACTTAAGTTTTTTAAAAAGAAACATAGTTTTTGTGAGATAATTTTCATTCAATTATACCCTTAGCTTAAACTTTTTGTATTTCCATTTCATCTTTTCTTATCAATCAAATAACTTAAGTTTTTGAATGATCGCATAAAATTCTTCAACTTCTATTTTTTATCGATCAAAATGGAAAGAAAGTCATGTTAATGCCTGTTTGGATTTTGGAGTTAATAATTTTTTTTTTTGACAATATTTAAAAAAAAAATGTTTTGTTGACAAGAAAATTAATAATATTTAAAAAGTGAAAATTATATGAAAAGATAAATAATATGAGGTGTAAGAATAAATTTTTTTATATACTTTCAAGCGTACTTCACAAGTTTAAAACTACTCATTCACTTCTACCAAAAAAAGAAAAAAACTACTCATTCAATCTTTTAAACTGGAATTATTTGTGTTGAATAGACAACTAAAGTCAATTGACAGTTTGAGTGGTGGAAAACATTTGAAGATCTTACCTTAATTTGAAAAGTTTAAGGTCAATCTTTTAAAATTCTTACCTTAATTTGAGTGGTACATAAACTAAGTCAAAGGTTGCTTTTGAGTGGTCATATTTGAAGACTTTGAAGTTCTTACCTTAATTCCCACGGTGTGGAAAAGACCTAGAATATGGTGTTTTCACCAAAACACTGAAGCCAAATTTGAAATTTAAAAAGGAATAACTACCGTCGAAACATAAAAAGCTCTAAACATGGCAAAAAACGGTGGGTTCATAAACTTGAAAACTTAGTTTGGTTCCCTTCTTCGTCTCTCAATAGATGATCTATTTAACAATATACATTATTGACTTAACATACTTTGACGACATTTTTCTACTAATTTATAAAGATAAATAATATCATGTAAGATGTTGTTGGATTCGTCTCGGTGAATATTTTTAAAATATTAAATTTTCATAATTTTTTTTTAGTAGAGAATTAAAGATATCAAAGATAAAACAAATGCATTGGTACGTGTGTCGGAGTCAACTAGATCATCTAATGTGGGATGGAAGGAGTATCATTTACTCCATCTAATATTAACTATTCTGTTTTAAAATGTATGTCGCACTCAACCACTTTACACATGTCAATATGTCGCACTCAACCACTTTACACATGTCAATGTACGACTTTGACCGTTAATATATTTAATTATCTAAAGTAAAAAAATTATTAAATTTAATATTTTATAAATACTTATTGAAACAAATCGAACAACATCCTACATACTAATATCTAAAGTAAATCCTGTGAATAATGCACATTACAAAAATGCGACTTGTATTTTGAAACGGAGGGAGTACGGTATTTTTCTCATCTAATATTTCATACTTTATTTTTTGTGAACATGTAATATTTCATGCCTATTCACTTATTACATGTTTTCAACAAACTACCAACCCACCATGAAAAATTATAGTTTAGTCACTCATCACTAATACATTGATAAGGACATGTAGGACAGTCAATAAGACTTTTTTTCCAGAACCAATTAACAATCAAGAAGATTAAACTGCGTACAAAATTGGGTTGAATGATCTAATATTTAATAGTTAAGCATATTGTAGCATGCAGTCTATATAATAGGAGAAAAAGTTATGTTATTAATATTAACATACCACAATCTCATAATTCACTATGAGAGCACACATAATCTTTTGGCTTTTCTTTATACCATTCAGCTTAATAAATTCAAGCCCTAACAATTTTATGGTGAAAGGCTACTGTCTTGGCCATCAACGTTCCTTGTTACTCCAATTGAAAAATAACCTGATATTTAACCCCGACAAATCTTCAAAACTAGTTCATTGGAACCAAAGTGAATATGATTGTTGCAAATGGAATGGGGTAACATGCAAAGATGGACATGTTACAGCCCTTGATCTTAGTCAAGAGTCTATTTCCGGAGGACTTGATGATTCTAGTGCTCTTTTCAGCCTGCATTATTTGCAGAGTCTGAATTTGGCTTTAAATGACTTTCATTCTGTGATTCCTCAAGACTTGGATAAGCTGCAAAATTTGAGGTATCTCAACTTTTCTGATGCTGGCTTTGAGGGTCAAGTCCCAAAAGAAATTTCTCACCTTACAAGGTTGGTTACTCTTGATTTGTCTTCTTTAATTACTTCCCCTCAAAACCTAAAACTCGATAATCCAAATATAGAGACGCTTGTGAAAAACCTCACAGATATCACAGAATTGTATCTAGATGGTGTAGCAATATCTGCTAGCGGAGAGGAATGGGGTCGTGCTTTATCTTCATTGGAGGGTATTCGTGTTTTGAGCATGTCATCATGCAATCTCTCAGGACCTATTGATTCTTCACTAGCCAAGCTTCAATCACTCTATTTTCTAAAATTGAGCCGCAATAATTTGTCAAGCATAGTGCCAGATTCCTTTGCAAATTTTTCCAATTTAACCATTCTACAACTAAGTAGTTGTGGCTTGAATGGTTTTTTCCCAAAACACATCTTCCAATTACAAGCATTGAAGTTACTTGACATATCAGATAATCAATATCTCCATGGTTCTTTACCAGATTTTCCACCATTTGCATCTCTTCAATACTTGAATCTAAGCCATACAAATTTCTCAGGATCGCTTCCCAATACTATTTCCAATCTGAAACATTTGTCTACTGTTGATCTATCTGACTGCCAATTCAATGGAACCCTTCCGAGATCAATGTCAAAACTCACCCAACTTCTTTATCTTGACCTATCTTCCAATAATCTAACAGGTCCACTCCCTTCTTTCAATATGTCCAAAAACCTCACATATATATCCCTTTTTCTCAATCATTTAAGTGGGAATTTACTATCTGATCATTTCGAGGGCCTCATTAATCTTGTAAGCGTCAATTTAGGGTTCAATTCTTTCAACGGAAATGTTCCCTCATCTGTGCTTAAGCTTCCATATTTGCGAGAACTGAAGCTTCCTTATAATCAACTTAATGGTACTTTGGGTGAGTTCGACAATGCATATTCATCTGTATTGGAGATACTTGATTTGACCAGTAATAATTTGCAAGGTCCTATTCCTTTGTCTGTCTTTAACATTAAAACGCTTCGTTTCATTCAACTTTCGTACAACAAGTTTAATGGGACGATACACTTGGACATCATTAGAAGGTTAAGAAATTTAACTATACTAGGGCTCTCACATAACAACCTTTATGTTGATGTCAACTTCAAACTTAATCATGACTTGTTGCCCTTTCCTAAGATGAGAATTCTGATGTTGGACTCCTGCAAGCTGAGAGAAATCCCTAGTTTCTTGAGAAACCAGTCGATGTTATTAGCTCTTCAAATATCTGAGAACAAGATTGAAGGACTAATACCCAATTGGATTTGGCAACTTGATTCTCTCATTACCTTGAATGTTTCCCATAATTATTTGTTAGGTATGGAAAGAAGTGTTTCAAATTTGAGTTCTAACCTTTTAATAGGTGATTTTAGTTATAACCAACTCCAAGGGCCTATTTCTTTCATTCCCAACTATGCAATATATTTGGACTACTCAAGCAACAGATTCAACTCCATCATTCCACCAGACATTGGAAACCACCTCCCTTACATACGTTTGTTGTTTCTTTCAAACAACAATTTTCAGGGACAAATCCATGAATCTTTTTGTAATGCATCTACTCTAAACTTGCTAGATCTTTCCCACAATAACTTTGTTGGGACGATTCCCAAGTGTTTCGCTTCACTGAGTAGTAGTCTCGAGATGTTGAATTTGGGTGGAAACAAGCTCCAAGGTCATATTCCTACTACTATGTTTCAGAACTCATGTGCACTAAGGTTTTTGAATCTAAATGACAATCTTTTAGACAGTAGTATACCAAAATCTTTGGTCCATTGCCAAGAACTACAAGTCCTTAACCTTGGAAAGAATGCATTAACTGGAAAATTTCCATGTTTTTTGAGGAAAATTTCCTCCCTGAGAGTCATGGTTTTAAGGTCAAATAAGTTCCATGGATCTATTAAATGCCTTAATAGCATTGGTGATTGGAAGATGCTTCATATCGCTGATCTAGCCTCCAATGACTTTGGTGGAACGTTATCACCTGCACTCTTAAATAGTTGGAAAGCAATGATGCGTGATGAAGACGAGCTTGGGCCAGAATTCGGCCATTTGTTTTTTGATATTGTTGATATCTTTCATCCTATGCGTTTCAAGGATGTACTACAAAATTTGAACAAAGTTCTTGCTTTGAAAGTGGCTAAACTTGTTGCAAATATGTCTCACTCCATTCTTGACCAGGCATATATTGATGGTGGTTCGATTTTGGCAAATCTTGTTCGTTATCAGGATTCAATTATTATTGTCAACAAGGGTCAACAGATGAACCTGGTAAAGATTCAAAGTGCCTTCACTTATATAGATATTTCAAACAACTACCTGGAGGGGCCAATACCTAATGAGATAACGCAATTCAAGGCATTGAATGCTCTGAACCTGTCACATAATGCATTAACGGGCCATATACCATCATCAGTGGGGAATTTGAAGAATCTTGAATCTTTGGACTTGTCAAACAACTCCTTAAATGGAAAGATTCCTCAAGAGCTTTCAAGTATATATTTCCTTGAATATATGAACCTCTCGTTCAATCACCTGGTGGGGAGAATTCCTTTGGGTACTCAAATTCAATCATTTGATGTAGATTCCTTCAAAGGGAATGAAGGATTATGTGGACCTCCATTGAGAAACAATTGCGACGATGAAGGAGCGCACGGGCTGTCACCATCAGCATCCGAATTATCTCATTCTCATAACGACAGTTCAATTGATTGGAATTTCTTAAGTGTGGAGTTGGGATTTATTTTTGGCTTTGGAATTTTCATCCTCCCCCTTATTTGCTTGATGAAGTGGAGGTTGTGGTATTCCAAACATGCAGATGAAATTCTTTACAGGTTCATACCCCGACTTGATTTTGTGTATGAACAGCATGAAGGGAAGAGGTATAGAACTCTGAGGTGGAGGTACTGATTGTTTACAAGAAGTAGTGTCAAAATAAGGATTCAGTAGATTGTATCCATTAAAGCCTAGTTATAAAGAAAATAATAAAAACTGTTTTGAAATGGTTTCCCATATCCATATGTTTTGTTGAGTTGTACTTGTAAATCAATTATGTCATTCACACACATGTTTATGTATATATTTAGTCTTACTAGATTTCGATTCACATATATATGCACGCTGTTTCCTTTGAAACCAAGTTTGACGAAAATTAGATTGTTTTCGCATATTAGATTGTATGCTGGTTTCTATATATTCCAGTTAGATTAATACAGTATGAATTTAGTTTCATCACCTATTATTTCTCATGAATTGTGAAACAATGTCAAATAAAAAGTTAGAAAATGAAATGCGAATTAAAGTTCACTCATAAGGCCTTAAACAGTACTGCAAACATAATATTGTCCTGCTTTGCAATCTCTTTGATTAATATTTAGTGGTTAGTAGAAGAACTGTACTCTCTATTTGTACATTTGACACAATGTACAACCAAATGCACTTATTTGTTTCATAATTATGATAAAATTTACTTCCAAGATCTTTATTATAAAAGCAATGACCAAAAAAATGCAGAAAGGGGAGGGAAGAAAAAAAAAATGAACTGAACCGAACCGAACTTAAAAAAAAAAAAAAAAAACTATTACTAACAATTTTGAAACTAAACTAAAACCGTTCAGTTCAAAATAGTTCAGTTTGGTTTTAAAAACTTCTAAAATTTGATTTCGTTTGATTATTTATATTTTTCCAACGGTACCAATAACAACAGTTCAGTTTGGTATGGAACAGTTCAGTTTGGTTCGGAACAGTTCGGTTCAGATCAAAATGCAAATAATTTTGTTCGGTTCAGTTATTTTAAATTTGACAAATAGTTCAGTTTAGTTCGATTGAGTTCGATTTTGTGTATGAACAACATGAAGAGAAGAGGTATATAGAGAACTTTGAGGTGGAGATACTGATTGCATAACTCTTGGGTTTAATGCTATAGCTCCAACAATATGAGCCTTTCTTAGTTTGCATGAGTATTTTGTGTCAAAATAAGGATTCACTAGACCGTGTTCATTAGTCTCTGATAGTTTGATATACTTTGTTAAAATTGTAAAAAAAGAAAGATAAAACAATTGAAACGATAATAGGCATCAAGTGAATCACTAAAATGAATATCAACGGCTACAAATAAAAAATTATCACTACTTCACAAAGTATATAATAATATGAGCTGGAGCACAAATAAGTAGTAAAATTTATGTGAAAAGAAATACATGTCTGAATCATTGGAATTTAATTAAAGACATTGGATTTAATTTGTTGGTTGGGTCTTTGTTGGTCCTCTATTTGGGTTGCTGGATTTTCTGTTTGAGTTACATCTCAACCACAAATTAATATCATCTTTTCTTTGCAAATTATATTTATTTTAATCTTTCATGTTTAATCGAGAAAAATTGAGAGAATTTCACTTGTGAGACTCGATTCACGTAAGTAAATTCTCTGTTCATAGTTTCTTTTACTCACAAAATTGTAAACCACTATTCTATAAATTCTAATGCTACCTTCAACAAGATAAGAAAAATAAAGAGAAAATTACACACACCTCTCCTAAAATTTGCTAAAATGACAGTGACATTCCCTCTAATTTTAAAATTTACATTAACCTCCCTTAAGTTCTGTTGGAAAATCCATCAATAATTTATTTTCCTATGTTATATATTGTTCCCTATGTTATTATTCCCTATGATATTATATTTTAGTCAAAGTCTAGAGAATTTCATTGTCATTTTTCCAATGTAACAATTTTCTAGGCTAGTCTAGGAGAACATTAATTATATTCTCTCTATAAAAACCAGCCTTTGGCTGAGGAGTAAACCATCAAAGTATTCACTCATTCTCTTTCAATAAGTTCTTTTTAAATAGACAAACACCTTCCTTTTTTTTATTAAACACCGTTAACTTTCTGATAACTTTTTTTCTTTTAGAAAATTTTCATCAATATTTAACGGTGATTCTTGAATTAATAATGAGATAAAATATATTGAGTTAGAGTATAGCACTATTCTCAACGAAGAAATGATTTAAGTTTCTCTAAGTTTCATGAAAGAAGAGATTAATAATAAGAAACTATGAAGCACGGACACTCCTTGGATTAGGTGTGTTCTGGTGTCGGACATCAACGCGATACCGACAT
>Ga0315914_1004651_pt1 | contig 20440 bp, 14 predicted proteins | sample MpolenodulesMG_FD_203920 | JGI IMG/M metagenome (GOLD analysis project Ga0315914, IMG submission 203920) | Medicago polymorpha root nodule microbial communities from Los Angeles, California, United States - elongated nodules | ecosystem: Host-associated > Plants > Roots > Nodule | place: USA... | reverse complement strand
CCCTCCTAATTCTCGAACCAAACGGACCCTAACTCGTGATCTCCTTCTCAGTCTAATTCGTATGTTTCTCCTCCAAATCAACGCATCAACCTTATAATTCTTTTAGAAAGAGCCATTTGTGGTTGATACGGTGAGAGAAAGCTAAAGGAGTAGGAAATAGGAGAATATAAGAGTTGCTTTCATTTTCCTACATCCACCACCAACTGATTTTTTAATTTCTTCTACGTCTATGTTTGTACAGGCAAATACGAATGCGACATATTTGTAGGGACTAAAACCATATTTTAGCCTTAGATATAAATACGATATAGAGAGATGTAAAGAAATTGTGAGGATCCAAATCCGGTAGAAACACCTTCAAAATTGAGTTCCCGGCCTCATATTTGGCTGAAGTCCTTGGTCAAAGAATCTAATGACCCAACTATGCTTTATATAGTACCTGTAACAAGTTTCTTCCTTGAGCACTTATTCTTTTCTTTGTAGGTACTCTATTACCTTTTACTGAAAATACAGACTAAATTGATTCAACTGTAACCCGTGCAAAGTGATGATAGTAGGTTTGCAAGTTTTCTGCTTGAAATCAGGTAATAATGTTTACATTCACAGTGAAATTCTGAGAAGATATTGGCAACTGCTTGAAATCAGATAATAATGTTTACATTCACTGTGAAATTCTGAGAAAATATTGGCATCTATTCAGTTCAGACTGACCGTCAAGAGCATACACATTTCACGAACATTTACATCGGTAAGGCTAGCAATCTTTAATTAATAGGGTAGATTTCACTACCATGAACAAAGCAAGTTGAATTACAAACTACCAGTATGGCAAATTTTAACAGCTGCAGTAAATTACTGAAAAAAACAAGCGTAAATAAATACGTGCAAAATTGCAAAAATACTTTTTTCCTCCAACTTTACAAGGCTAGTTTGAAGCCCCTGCACAATGGAAGAAACAATGACAGTGGTTAAAAGAAAATATACAAAAGGGCATTAACCGGATATAAAATAATGCAAAGCAATATTCTATCAGTCACGTGATCATCACAATCTCGTTTCAGGAGTTTTATGAAGGTAGCAAAACCTCCAAATTAGTTGCATTCTTGGTCAAAAAAAATCATGAAACACAGTTGAGTTACTAGCGAAGTTTTGAAGACAAGTTGTAAAGAAAATTCCCTGGCCACCGTGGGAGAAAAAAGAAAAAGCAGTGCAGTATGTAAACCACAACATGATTTTTTTTTACCAAACATAAGAAAAAATATCATGCAAGCACTTCAATGATATTTGCTAAGATGTCGCAATTTAGCATGGAAGCAAAATTTATTTCAAAGGTCAAATTTGGTTTAAACTGTAGTATGAATATCTCTATTCAATAAGCATCTAGATCTACGACTGATATCCAAATCTTGATTTGCTAATATGAGATACCTGATGTTCTTGAAGCAGATATATTATCTACAGCTCCCACAGAATTCCCTGTCTTTGTCTGACCTTTGCTTTCTTCCCTAGAAAGTCCCAGCAGCCTTGACTTTGATAAGCGCCTGATTGAGTGTATCAAAGGAACGTCTTCATCCTCCTCCTCTTCTTCGGATGCACTAATTGAATCCTCATCTTCACTTGAGCTATGGTCGTTAAAAAGCTTCTTTCCCAGTATGTTTTGCATTTTCCGTGGACGACCCCGACGCTTAACAGAAACCCCTTCTTTTTCATCTGAAAATGATTATTCTGTTAGTCTTTACACTAAATATACCGAATCCCGACATCAAAAGTAACATAAAATACCAAGAAAAGGAGATATATCTACTATCATTTCGTCATTACTAATATTCTAAAAAATAAAATTATTGCAAGATGCGGCTAAATGGTAACTTTTAGTTCACAAGCACCATAGTGCTCAAATAGAGTCAGCAAAAACCATTTACATCCCACCCAAGCATGATGAATTTATCCCTTCTAAAGTTAGGGGTGACCCCGAGCATGATGGGGTGTGTCGATAATCCCACCTTAATTGCAATCTGCCCCTAGTTGCCTTATGTTGGCTTATCTTTGAGGGGGAAGATTTAGTCCGACATCGGTTAGATAGGAAGCTTGATCAGAGTTTATAAAGAGGAGGCACACCTCACCTTACAAGCCAGTTTTGTAATGATGATTTAGGCCCAAATTTCAACATGGTATCAAAGCCTATCCAAGATCTACCGTTGGGATTCCGCATTGCCACACTTCATGCCCATTGGGTCTGAGCGTGAGGGGGTGTGTTGGAAATCCACCTTAATTGCGATCTGCCCCTAGTTGCCTTATGTTGGCTTGTCTTTGAGGGGATGGATTTAGTCCCCAAATTTCAACATGGTATCAAAGCCTATCCAAGATCTACCGTTGGGATTCCGCATTGCCACGCTTCATGCCCATTGGGTCTGAGCGTGAGGGGGTGTGTTGGAAATCCCACCTTAATTGCAGTCTGCCCCTAGTTGCCTTATGTTGGCTTGTCTTTGAGGGGATGGATTTAGTCCCACATCGGTTAGATAGGAAGCTTGATCAGAGTTTATAAAGAGGAGGCACTCCACACCTTACAAGCCAGTTTTGTAAGGATGAGTTGGGCCCCAAATTTCAACAAAAACATAGAGAATTACAACTGCAACAGCCTGATTAAAATAATATAGACAAAAATAATATTTGAACACATTAATAAACTAATATGCCCGCCACCTGCACTGCACATGATATTCACTTTCACAGTCAGTATACCACACATTAAGCTTGACTATCAACACTAACTGCTTCCCTATTTGCTACAGTTAAAGAGTAACTACTACATCAAGTCATGTACTGCTCATAAACAATTTAGTATTCAGTATCCTTGAATGAGTATTGTTTACGTTTACGCTTGACTTTAAAGGAACTTTTAAAACTCTATATGTATTTGTTGCATAAACTAAATATTTTGGTTTCAGTAGAGACCTAACAGGTTGTTGCTTTATAATGATAAGAGGTTGCCGGTCAGTGTAATAATTAATATAGAGAAGAAACTGCATAAACTACCTTGAAAGACTTCATTCTTCACACATTTTTCCCGCAAGACCTCAACAAATGTGCAATAGGGACGCCAGCCGCTGGGGTTTTCATCTTTATTTACATTTTCTGTTCGCTTTTCAAGATCCTTCTTACTATTTTTATAAAGAAGTTGGTTAAAGTGTGCACAGAAGCAAATGTTTCTGAATGACACGAGCAATGAGAAGCAAACTCACATTTCCAACACATCTGATGCAGGGAGTTTTGACACAAAATGGACCACAGCTGCTTCCAGAAAAGACAATTGTTTTGGAGCATCTACAAAAGCATATTCAACACCATCCTTGACAAGTTTTAAAATGTCAGACTTGTACTTGTTCCGAGCAGCACCAATAAAAGTTCCAGAAAGCTGAACAGCCAGATTTTTACATTCTGAGAAAGAGTTTTCTGATGAAATATTGTCATCTCCCGAGTTATCGACATTATGCCAATGGTATGCCTATCAAAATAAACATGGGCACAATTAGAAAAGAAGAGTGGGGGATATAAAACAGCTAGATCCCTGTTAGAGCTGGTCCGTCATCTCTATATGATTACTGGATAATACTTGAGAAATTAGGGGGTGTTTGTTTCAAGTTTAAAAATGACATTCCTGTGAATACATGGCTAGGGAACGATTATACTCATGTTTGTTATAAGGTTGAGAAAAAATATTCCCGGGTATAAAAGTTCCTGGGAATGAAGTAACTTCTCATAACTTCCCTTTTTCCAATGAATTTATTGCCATGTGAGAAGGTGGGAATGTGCATTTCCATGAAATCCTACATAGATTTTTTTTTTTTTAAATTTGTAACTTCCAATTTTCCCAGGAATGTCAACTTATTCACCAAACACCTTTTTTAAAAAATACCCAGGAATCAAATTTCATATTTTTATTTCCGGGTAAGTTATTCCTAGGTATAATTTGTGTGTCACCGAAACAAGGGAAATAAAGACGCACAACAATGAGATTGGAAAAGAAAAGAAACCGATGGTAACTTTCCAACCACCAAATACTAGTTACCTGAATGTTTATCCTTCCCTTCTCTTATTCTATTAATTCAAATACCACAAACAACTAACTAGGCAGGGCCATTTGTAATGGGCCTGCACCTTACATAAGTATGCCTAATAGGAGACCTACTAACAATCCCTCTGACGAAGAGGGATGGTGGGAAGACAGACACCGCATTTCCTATCAGCTCAAATTTTTATTTAAAAAAAATCCATAAATCTTGTAAAGAAAGATGCACAGCAAATTATTCTTTCAAGAAAGACAAAAAAGTGATCCTACGTTGAAATGTCTCAACACTAAAACTAATTATAGAATTATAAGATTTGGAAGGTAATCAGGACATATAAAATCATTACAAATCAAAATAAGATGAGGAAGACGCCAATATTTCCATAACAATAAAATTTTATTCATTTTCCTGTGCCTTTTCTTGTTGTTAGGGTACCGGTAGCTAGTAACAATTAGAGGCCAATATTAGCCATGTGTCCCCCTTCAAATACAAAATACAGAAATATTTTGGTATTTATATTAAAATTTAAGTTAGACACGTGGCTAAATATCAACTGTTTATCGCTAGTAGAGGTACCCTCATACCCTCATAATTCATAAGGCAACCTTACTTTATCTATTGTGTATATATATCAGCCAACATCCAGAAAAACAATTACCTTTTTAAGTGCTTCAAGAAAAATGGCAGCCAAATCATCCTCTCCTTTTTTCAAAAATGTGATCAGATATTTTACAATCTCAGCCACACGTGCTCCATGCATTACAAAATGAGAAATAATCTCAGGAGCAAGATAATCCTGCATTATTAATAGCCAAAATTTTGGCATCAAAATAAATTTCACTGGTAAGAAAAATTATTTTGCCAAGAATTTGACATTTTCATAACTAAAAACAAATAATAATTTACCTTTGGGACAACATCACTAGAAATCAGCTTGCAAGCAGCAATTAAAACAGCACATCTATCTGTCTCCTCTGAGTATTCTGTGGTTACATCTTTGTTGACATCGTCATCTTCTGCCTCATCTAAAAATGGATAGGCAAGTGAACAGAATTCTAGCATTATAAACAAGACGAGCACACAATAGAAATAAATGTGAAGGATCAAAGATGCATCAATGAAAGTGTTTAGTGGTATTAAATCCAACTAGCAAACGGAACTTGAAATGCCAAGTTCAACCTAGAGACAGTAGCCAATGAGAATTTAGCTATCAAGCATGGACACCTCTTAGCATTAGACGTGTCGCAGTGTCCGACACTCGCATGACACCCGTACAGCACGTGTCGGAAATCCCATACCGGTGTCCTAAAATAATTTGTTTTATTAATGCTTTGACGCTCCTTGGATCGGTTTCCGACACCCGTATGACAGTCGCATGACACGTGTCGAACAAACTAAGACAAGTATCCCAAAAAAATTGTCTTTTTTCTATGCTTCAACTTCAACACACCTTATACTCTCCTTGGACACATCTCAAACACATCTTACAAGAGTTTAAGATGTGTTGAAGCTATGTTGATCAATGAGAGGTTAAATGTGATTACAGCATTATCACTTTTTTCGATAATAGATGGATAAATAAATGTTAAAGATTATCGCTTTTTTTAATGAAATAAATTGCTCAATTTATTTGCACTTGTATATATTTTGATTCTCAATTTAGATCTTTTATAAATAATATTAATATTTTATTTAATTATAATAAATTAATTAATATGTGTAGTGGTATCAGTGTCCTAAGTTTTTTACATTAGCAGTGGCGATGTTCGTGTTCGTGTCGGAGTCCGCGCTTCATAGAAATTTAGTCATTTCGTAATGGTTGAAATATTGTAAAATATAGAGAAATGAGAATATTATTGCTAACCTTGAGACGAGATATTATCTCGCAATTGTATTTTACGAGATTTTTTCCTTTCTTATTGATTCTTTACTCTTATCTTGAGGGATTGTTTAGGTCAGATTAATGTTTATATATTGTTCTTTACCCTCATTCTATACACAATGAATATACAATATTTTCAGTCTCAAATATAATAATTAGTTTCAAGTAAAAATCGAGAAACATAAGATGAATAGTCCACCATCATAAGCATATTTGCTGGAGTTACCTGGAACATTAAGCTGTTGTTGACAAAGTTCCCAGAACTTCTGAAGCACATGTGCATTAGGCCAATATCCCAATCCCTCCAGCCCTGTCTTACTAAAATTTGTCATCCTAAATAAGCACCATACTTCTGCAAGCACAGCGCATACCTTTGCCAAATAACACACTTTTTCAGACCTCAAGACATAATATATTTACGCTAGAGAAAGAAAAAGGAAAACGAGTCAGAGTTCTCTTACTCTGCCAGCAAGTTCACTTCCAATTTTATCCCCTTCGTTGCTGTCAGTTGTGAAGTTTACATAGTATTCAAGTTCTTGTAACAAAGTATCCCGCTTAGACCGGAGAGACGTTAATGATGCATCAGAAACACTTTCTCCGTCTATTACGGACTGCAAACTCCAAGCCAGATGAATATGCATGTTCTGAAGCAGCAAACCAACAACCTGAAAGGGGAACAGGCAGAAAATTAACCAAACCCAAATAAGAATATCACAGGAAACATAACACCATCTGTGAGCAGCCATTTACTTACCTCATCCTCCATATTCCTAACATCACGTAGCACCATTACAATGTCTTCATATAGGTTATCGATAGGCACATATCTAGACAATTGAAGTTCATACAACCTTTTCAAATTTACAAGAAGAGAATATTCATCACCCCCAGCCTGCAGTGTCATCTCTATATGTTAAGTTTCTCCAACAAGATCCGAAAGTAACAGAAAACATGACATTTGAGTTCTGATGAGCATACCTTTACGTCACTAATTGCAGATTTCAAATTTTTAATAATTTTAACCTCGAGTTTCTTTAACTTGATTCGAGCAAAATCCTGCAATTCCCCTCGACTTTCTACACAACAGAAATTAATCGCCTTCACACAAGCTCTCAGAGGGTCCTTGTCACCAATCTTCAAAAATGCATCTTCCATAAGCTGGAGGAGATTTTTGAAATTCTGAAAAAGCAAGCATTAATTAATTTTTCAGAAACATCATACATAGACTAAAAGCACCTGCAAGAAAGATACACAAACCTGTTCCTGCCTCTTCAAAGAATAAAATTCAAGATTCATATACAAAACAATCTCGACCAGCAATGACACTTTAGCTTGATCTGAAATAAATTTCCGCAAGAGTTCGGGGTATTTCTCCATCATGGCAACAGTTATATCCTGTTTATTATTTTCAAATACTTCCTGTCATTTATTGGAGAAGGGATTAGAGTCTGCCACCAAAAACAATAAAACAAACCTAGTAGCACAAAGAACATTAAACAATCACCAGTACAGGAACAACGCAAACAAAACAACAAAGAGTACTCTTAGAATCATTACTAGTCAAGCATTCAGTTAGCATATTTTCTGTTATCCCAAACAATTTAACAATGAATGCCTGAAATAATCAGAGATTTTCACTTTGAAGGTAGAAAAATTGACAAGTCTTATACAGAATTAATGAAACATATTCCTATTCCTATAGAAATACAGCAAGAACAAAATTAGCCATAGTATACAAAACCATGGATTGTGAAAATTTTTATTTCCCAAAATAAACATTAAGCGTCAAATGCACTACACATCAAAGCCCGGGATAAAATTAAAAGTAAGAAGTCAGGATTTGGATTGAAAAAGTGAAAATCAAAGTGAGACAAACTTTTTGGGCTTTGCTGTGGTACTGCTTTCTGTTATCAACAGCAGGAACAATCTTCTCTCCAACAGCCTTTTTCACTGAAGCACACAGGAGACGAACCAAGTTTGTTTTACTTTTGTCAGTGATTGACGAATTTTCATCAAGGAGCATGGATATGATGCACTTCCAGTCCTGCAAACAAAATATTTAGTACTGTCAAGAAACCATATAATATTACTCAGTCAAGCACATCAATAAATCTGATTTAAAAAGTTTTAGGTGTTATTCTTTGGTACAATATCAGGAGGGCAGCAATGACAAAGCAAACAGGTTCAACAAATACATTGTGCAGACACCAGAATAGAGACAAAATAATAACATTGTTTTTTATAGTTTATACATATATTTCAGTAGAAAACCATTGGTGTGTGAAAAATATATAGAAATCGCTGGGGATATTACTGAATCACTGAGGTAAGTGAGCTGCTACCGAGGTCCGAGGCCACCAAATTGTTAAAAGAATTCAAATTATAGGATTTTAGTTTTGGCAGTGAAGGAAGAAAACAGAGACTGAAAAATAAGAATGACATAAATTTGATGAACTAGAAATTATAAAGAAGTTATATTTATACCGATAATGCCAATAAATCTAGTAGGAAAAATATCCTCATTAATGTTACACGTTCCTACACTTCTTTAATGTTCCGCTTCCCATGTAGTTTAGATACATTGTTTGACACAAATAATAGGCAATGTGCCTTAGAGAATAGAAACAGCTTAACTACACATCCTGTATATATGAATAAATTAAGCATTATGTTGGGAGCTAATTCACTTAAAGTTAGCCTTTCATTTTCTCACATGGCATCTTGGCTCTTGATCCAAGAGACTTTGCTTCCACAAATAGCTTTATCAATCACCTGATTGGGTCACTTGTGTTGTCAGACTTTATTTGAACATGAATTGTTATGTATTAGACCAATGAATCAGACCTATATTTTGTGTTGGCGTATCAAATTGTTTAATTATCAAAGGAACCTGTTTATGTCGGTTTAAATTACTTAAGGGACCTATTTACTATAAATTAGCTTACGGGCCTACAAAGCTTATATTATATGTCACACCATACATTATAACAACATTATAACAGAAGGACCTGATTACGAAAAAATATTAGTACAAGGACTTGATTACAATTTCTTTAGTTCATGGACCTATTTAAAAATTCTCAAATAGTTCAAAGACCTGACCTACAAAGTAATTAATCCTTTCTTTAACCCCAAAAGGATAGCTGATAGTCAACAAATGGTTTATAACAGATAAATAAGCATGCACTTTGAGGGAAAAAATAGGAGAAATTTAGATGAAGAGTGAAATTAATTTATGTATCTAAGCAGGCATCGGGTCTCTAAAGGTTGCTTACTTACTTCCCTCTATTTGTATGTCTCATATTTTTCTCATATCAATTACCATATCCTATGACTGTAAAATTCAGTCCACGGATACATAAGCAAATGGCCAAACAAAACAACAGATGAGTTGGTTGAAATTAGAAGCTACCAGTTTCTTCCACAACACATCCTCCCTAATATTCACATAAGTTACATAGGCATACCTTTATAGCTTTCATGTAATCCCACACATCATCAATCACATAAATAGTCAAAATTGGATTGGGTGGGAACTCATCCAGAATCCGCAACATTCTTGTAAGATGAACCTCAGAAGCATTGACATTTCCACCTGTAAAGAAATCGGTTTTATCGCATGTGTTACGAAATAGAATTGGGATAATTAGTTCGTTAAATGTTTACTTATTTTGTTTTTCTCTTATAAGTTAGTTGCTTGTGATCCTGTCCCTTTTCTCTTATATAGGCGATCTATAAATAAAGATTTTCATTACCTTAGAAATCATCTTTGGCATATCTTAGTTTTGATTGGTTCTACAACCAGCGTAGGAGGGCTAGCTCTCTTGTTATTTCCTCCTCCCTTTGATCTTAATTATAAGCAAAAGTCAAAATGAATTAGGTTCAAATTTGAGCCAAATACAATTTGACTTCTATATTTAAGATCAGGATAGTACCCTTTCTCCTCCCTCCGGTCTTAATAAAAAGTGTTCTTTTTTTTTTTAAAATCCAATTCTGGTTCCTAACAATATTCTTGTCTTTGGTCAAAACTAAAAGCATCTGTTCTAAATAGAAAATTTATGAATAGACTTTAGACCTCTTGATTCTGATTGGGAGCTATTAAATTTTTGAGCAATCAGGTGGTCATATACTAATGCTCCAATCGCATGCCTGATTTCTGGAGGATCGTCAATCAGCAAATCATACAAATTACCTAAGTCATCTTCAGGGATAAGTTGATGTCTGCATAAACCAAGAAACCAACTCTCAATTTAAAATCATGTGCATGCAAACTCACCAGCAGAAAAGTAATATATCATCAAAGAAGGTTTGGAATTAAGACCTGAACAGTTGTTTAACAAGGCCTATGGCCTGTACAGCCACAGCAACATCAATGTCATCAGCAAGCTCAATCATCCGGCCAGAAAATCTCTCAGTAAACAATCCAAGGGTCTGTATGTTATCATCCATCTCATACAGATTTTGCAGTGCTCTTATTGAAGTTTTTCTTACACCGGCATTCTACAAATTGGAGGGTAGGGCAAAATGTAAACGAAAAAAGTAGAAACAAGTTGTATGGGACAAGAGCAATTAAAAGAGATATAAAAAATTACTTTATCATTCAGTGTCCACCCAAGATATTTCAAGTATAAATCCTGCAAAAAAAGTGATGGGTATGACAGGATCCATGCACCGAGTGACTCAATGCATGACATTCTAATATTTGGGTCAATGTCCCTGTAGCGATGCACAAATAACCTTCAAAAAAGCATTACATGGACATGTTAGATATACAGCCACAAGAACAAAAGAACTACATGATAGACCGCTACTTTATTTTTCTTTTAAAGAAAAAAGAAATTTAGTTTCGCAAACTCTTACCCAGTAAATATCTTGCGCATCATCTCTTCCAACAGTGTTATTTTCTCGTGCATATCCGAAAACCTTTTATTTAGTGACTCCATCCGAGGCCCCTCGGTTTTTTTCTTCTTTTCAGCATCCAATTGTCTACGAGTAGTCTCTCTTTGTACACCAAGCATATTAGCAACAGTTATATATGATGTGACCAACGAAAGACCCATCAATGAAGCAACTTGACGATAAACTCTTGGAGGGGTGCTACATAGGTACAGTGGCACATAAGTCATCATATATATGTATATATATGAGTATATTACTAAAATCAGAATCTTGGGGTAGTCATACTAACCATGAAAGTGCAATGATGTAGTCCATGCACTTGTCAAATAAAACCTGGTCAAACAATGGTCCATGCTGACATTCACGGACCAAATTATCCCAGAATGATTCTAGATTCTCTCTGAAGTTTTTAAACTCCTTCTTTTTGGAATTTTGATAATCTTCAACTTCACCCTAAAATGTCAAAGGTAAACGAAGAAAGGATAAATGTCTTGATCATTGCATCAAAAGAGGAGGCTGAAGACCGGAAATGGCATAAAATTAAAGACAAATATATAAACACAAAAATTAAAGACAACTGTGAACAAATAATACGAGTGTGTTTGGTTATGCGGTGACAAAATTTGATTTTGATTGAATTGATTTTGGTTGAAAATGAGTTGAGCATAAAGTGATCTATGTCTGGATAAATCCACGAAAAAAGTGATTTTTATCAAATTATGTTTGGATAATTTGGATCAGAATTGCTTTCATTTGTGTTTGTGTGTGTAATATATTAATATATTTGAGAATTATTTCATGTCATCGTCGAAGCTAGAAATATTAGCTTTTATATAGAATTGATTTTGGGACTGAAGTTGATTATAAAACTAGAAACAAAACGTGATAATTTATGACCAAATGACAAACGTAAATCTGAAAGGTGCAAATGCAAAACCAGACATAGGCTAAATGAGAGCAAGTTCTATACCCTTTTAGCACAGTTGACAAGAGCAACAACAACATCATCAACGTCAATCTCATGCATGAGATCCCTTTTGTCGTGAAATTTGGCTCCACATGCCTACACCATTTAAAATTTCATTTTGCTGCTATCAGAAAGTGTTCCAAGATTGATAACGATAATTTACTTCCCCTGAAAATCTTTAAGCAATGATGAAATAATAGAGTTCCCAAGTTTTTACAATACCTACTCTAGGCCCTACATTTTTCACATAAAACTAAAATATGTCACACCCTAACACTCCATTAACTTTTGTACCTCAAACAGCATTGTCAAAAGTTCAACCATAGCAGATCTTGGATCCTTTTCATAGCTTTCAACCCAAAGTTTGACCACATGAGGAATAAGTTTTCCGTTACCTTTGATCGCCTCTACAGAAAGAAAAAAAGATACAGTAAATCAGAAGCGGGTCAGTTAATGCATAACAAAATCTACAACCACAGTCAATACAATGCTCTAAAAATGGAAAAACAAATATCATAGGCTAAAAACTTATTTAAAAAGGTCCCAGATAGGTTGTTTGGTTGGTGAACTATTTACCCAGGTATTTTAAGCCTAAAGTTCAGGGTTGAAACCTTGTCTGTGATCCTTGAATTACTAACTATCATTTGCCAATCAAGAAAAAACTTCAAAAGTTACTATTGCACAATTTAACCAACCAGAGTAGCAACAATTATAGTAAAAATAAATACCAGATAATGACTATGATTTAATTCATTTACACTAAACATGGATTTTTACAGTAAATCACAACTGTCTGGTCATTATAGACATGAATTTTATCTAACTGCTTCAAAAGTAACACATGATTGGTTGTGATTGACTAACACTGTAAAACTTTTTACACTAACAGTGCATGAAAGTTAAATTCTAGTAACGGACTAACATTTGAAGTAGTTAACTACAGTGTCAACAAGCATAAGTAAAATAAACAATAGATCGTAATTTCAGTTCAATAAAGTGTTGCAACTAAAATTTTCAATCAATCAGGTAATTCAAAACCCTAAACAACAATTGAAGTAGTTAGAGAGTACTAAAGAGTGTTTAATTTACCAATCAAAGTCTCATCAGTAGGTTTAAGCGTAGTGCTAGTAGTTCCTTCTTTAACACGATTTCGCTTCGATTTCTGAACCGGACGAGCTTCGTCGGAATCTTCCGGCGAAGTCTCACGCTCAGCCATATCTACATCGGCGTCGATTTCCATCGGCGGTTGCTTGGGAGGTCTACCTCTCTTCTGCTTGAATCGAAAACAAAAAAAACAAGAAAACGAAATTAGGTTAAATAAAAGCAAGATTGGGGAAAATGAAGTAGTAAAGAGTGATAAATGAAACTTACGGAACGACGAGTTGATACTTCGGAAGGTGGAGGTTGCTCTTCCATGACCTAAAGCTTCTGCAACACGACGATGGAACTAGAGAGCGATGAGATTAGAGTAGAAAGTAGAGAGAGAATTATGATATCTCCCGCCAAATATTAAGTACTAATTTTCAACCTCAAGTCACCGAGAATTTCTGAATACGCCTCCAATTGACCAGAATATCTCTTTGTTCTTTTTCTACCGTCATTCCTATTTTTTCCGGAAATTCTATTTTATCTGGCAAAGAAAAAAAACTAATTCATTTTTACCTTTTTCCATTTTTATAAGATAATCATATTCATATTAACCTGTACAAAAAAAAAAAATCATATTAACTACTACTAACTAGTTCTCTATAAAATATTTTGTCAAAAAGCCAAAAAGAGAAAGACACTATACTATAATGTAATATACGATAAAAGACATTTTTTTCACTAAAGAAAAAAAAAATTACCAGAGAAAAAATAATATTTTGGAAGTACTATATATAGTATTAATTGAGAGGAACAATTGAAAAGAAAAAGTTATTATTGTATTAAAAACTAAAAGTGACATTCATTTTGAAACAAATTTTGTTAGCTAAAACGACACTCATTTTAAAACGGAAGAGTATAATTTTGTTTTTTACGGTATACAATTTTTTAAGAATTTCTTAATAAAACCGGTTTGAAAGTTTTACAATTCCATTTTTTTTTTCAAAACAGACCAGAAAGGACCTGAGTTAAACAAATTTTGAAGAAAAAACATTAAAAATCTCACTTCTCTTGTGTCATCATTCTCAATTTAAAAACGAACTCTCACTCTATTCGACGACGAATTAATCCACGCTCACCTTCATCGTCGACGAAGAACTCACATCACACTCACCTTCATCGACGATGTTTTCTTCTCCCTTCATTGATAATGTTCTCTTGTTGTGAGTCGTATGCGTCTCTTTTTATTCCTCATATTTGTGTTTTGTAAATCAATTTTTCAGCTGGCGTTGCTCTGCTCATTGTGAATCTTATAATTGTTGCTCTATTCATTACGATTCATGAGAATCTTAGTCGATTGTTTAGTTTTGATCTCTTTCTATCCGGCGATTTATTGCTACATTTTTTTTCCTATTGATTAAGAAGTGTTATGCTTCACTATTTTCTTTTATTTTGTAGTTAGTTGTTATTTTTTGGCTCATGACTATGTGAAAACGTGTTTAATGTTGCTATGTTTTTTGTTTTTGCTATATTTTTTATGATCTTTTTGGCTCTTTTGTTCACCGGTATTTCATCCTTATGTTAATCGGTATTCCATTATATAGTTTATGTGATGAACCATGCTTTAATTTGGATTACCTTTACGGCTTTTAATTTTTTGTCTTCATTTTTTACAAAAGTTATAAATAGATACTTTTCCTTTTCATAAATTTAAACCTCAATCATAGTGTGGCAACATAACCCATGTCATATTGCTGGCAATTGGCATAGTCAACGGTGTTCTAGATGTCGTCCTTCTTCATTTTTGCTATATTTCTTATGATTATTTTGGCTCTTCTTTTTTTTTAAGGAATTTTGGCTCTTTTTTTTTTTTTGAAGGAGGGAATTTTGGCTCTTTTGTTCACCGGTCTTTCATTATTATGCTAATTGGTACCCTTTAATGAATAATGATGGCATGGCACCCTTTCAAAAAAGAAATAATGATGGCATAGTAAAAATTACAATTATATAATATAATATAATGACGACAACGAGACATCACTCATTTTAGTGATATTTTAATCCTAGTAGTTTCTTTTTAATATGATGGCTCTTATTTATTTTGACTATTCTCAGTTATAGATATCATTCACATATGACATGTTCTCTCTCTATGCACACATGTATATAAAATGTGATCCAAACTAAATGTTTATGGATCTCCTTTGTGAAATCACTTAGGAGATGTTCTCCAACACTGAACCAAACTGGATATATATAATACTTGTATTTTTTTTAATAATGAGTTGTTGTATTACAATACTATTAGTTGGTTTTGGTTTTTCTTAATGATACCAATAGTTTGATTAACTTTTTTTCACTATTTCAAATATAAGTAATTTAATAAATTGGTATATGAGTTCCTTCCTTCAAAAAATCAATACATAAAGTGTTTTTTATGTTTTTTTGTTAAATAAGTAAATATGAGTAATATTTTGATATAACTTTTGTTCGTCTCTTTATGAACAATTGATTAATTGCATTGATTTATGATTGAAGTAGTGTTTGAAATAATGTCTTATTTCTTGGAGTTTTTATCTTGACGATTGTTTCTAAAGTATGAGATTAATTTTTCTACTAGTTCACTTTTATCAGAAATATGGCCATGGCTCTTCTTGATATACATGGTTTTTTTAAGCACGGATTCTTTTAACGAAACAATATTCATTACTCATCATGCACCATATATGTCTTTCCATATTTTTCTTAGAGAACTTTTCCATCTTTATTGATCATATGAGAAAGTCCAGCGTTGAAAACCATCCACTCGAAAACGACGTTCAGCGTCTCACGCAATAAATAAACGTTAGATTTAGAAGAACTTCACTCACCCTCTCTCGTCTCATATTAAGGGTGAGAGAGAGAAGAGCATGTGCACGCTCACTCGCACATATGTGTGTATTGGGGTTTTAAAGTTATTTATGATTGTTCAAGCACTCACGAGTTTACGAGTCAATTTTACAAATCGATTGTACATACCATTTTTTAGTCCATGTAGAGTCTGATAACCCTGGTTACTATTCCTTTTTATGCTTTGCAAATAATTTACCGAGAACACTTGTTATACAACTAATAGTAGACATGTCAATTGAATGTAAAGGAGGTTCAAAACTTGTTAATAAATGCATAATTTTATACTTGATTAATTATTTGTTTGTTTTGTTAGAAGAGAGAGATTAAGGGTCCGTTTGTTTCGGATAAAAATAAAAGTGATTTTGACATAAAATAATTTAGAGATTCTTTAAAAAAATCAGAATCTATTTTATGTTTGTTTGTCATGTCAAAAACTATCTAAAAGTGATTTTCTTTATAAAATTACCATAAAGGTCACAAAAAATATTTTCAAATATAACATGTTTGACCAAAAAAATCACTTTTTTATGTATGAAAACATGTATGTTAATTAAAAAATGTACATACGTTGTATAAAAACATATTATATACCTATTTGTTACGTTCAAAAAATTGACACAAGATATTACACAAATTTATCAACATGAATTCAAATAAAATGAGTAGAAGAATAGTAAACCTGATTACGTCAAGAGGAGTAATAGTCTTGCGGGTAAGGTCTAGGTTAGGTTTTACAATCAACATCAACAATAAAAAAAATATATATAAAGAGACATGGGGGGTTTTGTCAACAAAATACACACACACACACACAAAGAGTGGTGTTGAACCGCAAAAACTTTATTTTATTTATTACATATTTGGGACATGATAGTCAATCATGAAAAATGTAGACCACAATGGTAATATAAACGGAAAATACGATGGGGGCATGAACTAACAATGAGACAAGAGAAATAATCATGTGAGGGTCCCCGCATTCAATTAAACCTAGTTTTATCTGTGCTAAATTATTCATTGCAAAAAAACATAAATGTGTAGTCGGATACAGAAAGAACGGCACACAACACCATGAAAACTCTTAGAGTTTTGCTATGAGTTACGGTAGACGTGCATGACTCAAGGACGATCTTAATTCCAATTGCCACGACATTTGACATGACAAATGAAGCAGATGATATGATATGAAACACAACAAGCTCCTTTATCGTGTTTGTGCTCGGAATGCACTCTGGCTTTGAGATAATGTTGTTGGAGGGACTCATTTGAGTCCATCCCATCCCAAAATAAGTAAACCCGGCAAACAATGCATTTAGAGCAAACATGGCGTCATTGACTGAAATACTTGAGGTCAATGCCATAATGAATTCTACATAAAAAGGCGAACAAAAGTTATATTAATCCAAATAATAATAATAATAACAACAACAACAACAATAATAACCTATATGAACAATATGTGAAGATATAACTAAAAAAAAATATTTTAACTCTAAAATGAAAATCTATTAGGATTAACTTTTAAAAACAATATATTGTTTTCAAAAACAAGGAGGTGACATAAATGCATCAAATGACTCATTGAGTTTTTCTATCCAACAATGTTAATATTTGAATTAATATAACTTTTGTCCGTCTCTTTATGTAGAATTCATTATAGCCATGACCTCGCGCATTTTAGCCAGCGAGGCCATGTTTGCTCTAAATGGGTTATTTGCGGGGGGTACCTATTCTCGAATGAGATGGACTCAAATCCATCCAACAATATTGTCTAAACACCAAAGTGTATTCCGGGCAAAGACACAGCAAAAGGTCTTGTTTGATGTCATAGCTTTTGTTTCCTTTGTCATGTCAAACGTCGTGCCAATTGGAATCACTCGCTTTAGTTATATTTTAATCTCAACCATTTCATTTTTACATGATAGCTCTTACCTATTCTCATTATTTTCGTATATAGATATCATTATCATATACGTTCTCTCTCCCTCTCTCTCTCTCTCTCGCCCCACACACACGCACAGAGAGACGAGACAGGCACGTGCACGCTCACTCACACATGCACGCACGCTCACACACATGTTTGTATTGCGGGTTTTAAGTTATTTATGATTTTTCAAACACTCATAAGAGTTTACGAGTCAATTTTACAAATCGAGTGTACATACCATCTTTGAGTCCATGTAAAGTATGATAACCTTGGTTATTATTCCTTTTTATGCTTTGCGAATAATTTACCGAGAACACTTATCATACAACTAACCGTAGACATGTCAATTGAATATAAAGGAGGTTCAAAACTTGTTAATAAATGCATAATTTTCTCCTCGATTAGTTATTTGTTTGTTTTTTCAGAAGAGAGAGATTAAGGGTCTGTTTGTTTCAGATTAAAATTAAAGTGATTTTGACATAAAATAATTTAGAGATTTTTAAAAAAAATCATAATCTATTTGATGTTTGTTCACCGTGTCAAAAACCATTTTTTTTAAAAAAAGAAAGTGACTTTTAGTTTGTTTGGATACAACTATCTTTATTTTGAAGAGGCAAATACAACTATCTAAAAGTGAATTTTTTTTATTATAAAATTACCATAAATGTCACAAAAAAATATTTTCAAATATACCATGTTTGTCCAAAAAAATCATTTTTTTTATGTATGAAAACATGTATGTTAATTCAAAAATGTATATACGTTGTATAAAAAACATACTATATACCTATTTGTTACGTTCAAAAAATTGACACAAGATATTACATAAATTTATTAACATGAATTCAAATAAACTAATAGAAGAATAATTAACCTGATTAGGTCAAGAGGAGTAACAGTCTTGCAAGTAAGGTCTAGGTTAGGTTTCACAATCAACATCAACAATAAAAAAATATAAAGAGACTTGGGAAGCTTTATCAAAATCAAAGTAAAATAAATAAACAAAAAATTATATACAAAGAGTGGTGTTGAACCGCATAAATTTTATTTTATCATTCATTTTATTGTATTTATTACATATTTGTGTCATGATAATCAATCATGAAAAATGTAGACCACAATGGTAGTATAGACGGAAAATACGACAGGGGCATGAACTAACAATGAGATAAAAGAAATACTCATGTGAGGGTCCCCGCATTCAATTAATCCTAGTTTTATTTGTGCTACATTATTCATTGCAAAAAACATAAATGTGTAGCCGGATACAGAAAGAACGGCACACAACACCATGAAAACTCTTAGAGTTTTGCTATGGGTTACGGTAGGCGTGCATGACTCAAGGACGATTTTAATTCCAATTGCTACGACATTTGACATGACAAATGAAACAAATGATGTGATATGAAACACAACAAGCTCCTTTATTGTGTTTGTGCCTGGAATGCACTCTGGCTTTGAGATGATGTTGTTGGAAGGACTCATTTGAGTCCATCCCATCCCAAAATAAGTTACCCCGACAAACAATGCATTTAGAGCAAACATAGTGTCACTGGCTGAAATACTTGGGGTCAATGCTCTAATGAATTCTACATAAAAAGGCGAACAAAAGTTATATAAATCCAAATAATAATAACAACAACAACAATAATCTATATGAACAATACGGGAAGATATAACTAAAAAATATATTTTAACTTTAAAATGAAAATCTATTAGGATTAACTTTTAAAAACAATCTATTCTTTTCAAAAACAAGGAGGTGACATAAATGCATCGAATGACTCATTAAGTTTTTCTATCCAACGATATTTAATATTTGGATTAATATAACCTTTGTTCGTCTCTTTATGTATAATTCATTATAGCCATGACCTTGCGTATTTCAGTCAGTGAGGCCATGTTTGCTCTAAATGCGTTATTTGCGGGGGTTACTTATTCTGGAATATCCAACAACATTGTCTCAACGCCGAAGTGCATTCCGGACACAGACACAACAAAAAATCTTGTTTGATGTCATAGCTTTTGTTTCCTTTGTCACGTCAAACGTCGTGCCAATTGGGATCACTCACGTTAGTTATATTTTAATCTCAACCATTTCATTTTTACATGATAGCTCTTACTTATTCTCATTATTTTCGTATATAGATATCATTATCGTATATGTTCTCTCTCTCTCACCACACACACACACACACACACAGAGATAGAGAGAGAGAGAGAGAGAGAGAGGGAGATGAGACGAGCAAGTGCACGTTCACTCACACATGCATGCATGCTCACACACACGTGTGTATTGGGGTTTTTAAGTTATTTATGATTTCTTTGTCAAAAAAAGTTATTTATGATTTTTCAAACACTCATAAGAGTTTACAAGTCAATTTTACAAATCGAGTGTACATGCCATCTTTGAGTCCATGTAGAGTCTGATAACCCTGGTTACTATTCCTATTTATGCTTTGCAAGTAATTTACCGAGAATACTTATCATACATCTAATAGCAGTCATGTCAATTGAATATAAAGGAGGTTCAAAACTTGTTAATAAATGCATAATTTTCTCCTTGATTAATTATTTGTTTGTTTTGTTAAAAAAGAGAGATTATGGGTTTTCGGATTAAAATAAAAGTGATTTTGACATAAAATAATTTAGTGATTATTTTTTAGACATTCTTTAAAAAAATCGGAATCTATTTTATGTTTGTTTATCATGTCAAA
>Ga0315914_1004648_pt1 | contig 20444 bp, 22 predicted proteins | sample MpolenodulesMG_FD_203920 | JGI IMG/M metagenome (GOLD analysis project Ga0315914, IMG submission 203920) | Medicago polymorpha root nodule microbial communities from Los Angeles, California, United States - elongated nodules | ecosystem: Host-associated > Plants > Roots > Nodule | place: USA... | reverse complement strand
GCAGAATGTTAACGACTGTTAGGAATTATTTAGTTATTCGAATTATTTAACTGTCAAGTCTCATTTATGTTATTTATCGTTATCTATCTAAGTGATGAGTTCGTGGGGTTTTATCACCTATCAGCTATCAAGTTGCACCTGGTGATTACACGGTGATCGTTACATGTGAGGTCTCTCTCTCTCTCTCTCTCTCCCCTAAATTCTCATCAGTGTAATCATGATCTTCCTAAAGGTCTACCAATCTATGAATCTTAGAAGCACATAACACACTCCCCCTCTCGATAGTTCTGCAAACAGGCAACCCTATCAACATCTACCTTACCGAGGTGAAAGAAGAGCGGAGTTACTGGGTTGATTTAAGTCGTGAAGTCACATGTTTCCTTAATTACTAACTAGTTACTTCCTGATTTTAGCAGATATTGATCAATATTAGGTATATCACCTTCCTAAGTACTTACTTTTAGGGTTCGATCGCTTTCGACTTGTTTCCCTAGTTATCGATTAATTACTTTTTGATTAAACAAATTTAGATCAATATTAGATAATGTCACCTCCATAAGTGTCTAAATCAGGGTCAAGCTTCAGAGAAGATAAATCTTATGCAACAACAGTAAAACTACTAGCATAAAGATAAATAACTAAATAAAGACTTTAAATTAAATAAATTATTTACCAACCAGAATAGAGGTTCATTTTAGAACCCTAGCCTAAAAACATTTAGTTACTCATGGTAACCAAAGACAAATTACAAAAGAAATAAAACATACCCAAGAAAAACCTTGAGTGAGGAGAGAGACTCGTCCCTTGAAGCTCTCAGTGCTTGCCATCCTCTTGAATCGATTCGTTCTGAATGAGAAATTGTTAATGAGGAATGCGGTATTTATAGGGGGAGTTTTCACATGAACTTGGGCTAAAATACCGCGCTTTTCACACCAGAAAGTCACAAAATAGCACCTTGTCCCACAAGAAACATGCACCTAGAACCATGCTCCAGGTGAATGTGAGTGTGTTTCTGGGCGCCAGGCGCCTACACTCATGCTCCAGGCCCCTCAACATGTGCCTAGGCGCACAAAAACGTGTACCAGACGCATGTGACTGCTGTCTGGGCCCCAAAACGCCTATTTCTTTGTTTTTTTGAGTGTTTGCTTTCATATAAGATGTCCTGGAACTTGGGAACAAAATTCCTCCCTCTGTAACATTTTCTCAGGCCTCTTGAATCTTCATTCTTCATCTTCCCAAGGTCTTCACAAATCTTCAGATGTCCTGCATTGCCGGTTTGGATGATTTCTTCGTGAATTACATCAAAACACCCTAAAATTGCTATGTTTCGGGAAGAATATAATTACATACTCAAATATAGAAAACATTACAAATGTTCCGAAATCATAAGCAATTGCTCTAATAATCCTCTACTTTGGATGAAAAACCTACTAAAATTGAGTGAAAAACATGTTAAGAATAACGTAAGATGACCTGTCATCACTTCATCTTCATCATCGACGTTCAAATCACGAACGCTTCTCAATTAACAATTTAGAAATAGATGTAGAAAATAAAATTTTAGGAATTTTCTCAATTTCTTCTTAAATGATGTGTAACAGTGTGAAAGTGAAGGGAGGCGGGTGTCTTTGGGAAATTAGAGGGAATATATGTATTGTTTGAGAAAATATCATAATAGGTTATTTTAATTTGCAATTTCAAAAATGCATTTTTAAAGATTATGTAAAATTGTAATGCAAGATTAATTTTTTAAAGGATTTTTACGGTCAAGAAGTGAATCATTAAGTGAACAAACATTCTTTTGACTAACCACATTTGCAAAAGAAGTATTCTTCAATTTTTATGTCTTCTCTCTCATGCTTCGTAGATAATCCATGAATTTTGGATTTATGCATTGTCATAAGTAAAAGTTGATCCTTCAATCATACAAAGAAATATCCCCCTTCAAGGTAGCGATAACACCACCTAAGAGAAAACAAAAATAAGATGACAACTAACTTCTCTTGAAGGAACGACGTAACATAATTTTCATTCCTCCCTTGATTGGAACCTCACTCCGATCCTAGTTGTTCAGAATTCCAGACAAGAAAGTTTTTTTAAAAGTGGAAGCATAACCATGAAATGAGCAAAACAAAATATAACTCACATATCGATTTTGGTTCAATACTTCATACCTACATTCACAATTTCAACAAAATATTTTAGTACTAAAACTAAAATTATTTACAATAAAAAATTATAACTCTCTCATGACACACAAAAACCCTAGCTCATAGTATACCCAAGAGACTAGAGATGTGTTGGAGAAGAAAACACAAACCAACTCTTCATATTTATAATACCTCTCTAACTCTTTTTTCTTCTCACTATCCAATGTGAGACTTAAATGAATATCCACTTTAGCTCATAGCAAGTGTGAGGTCAAAGTCTCACATTGGATAGAAAAGTGACGGCTGAGTAATACTACCGTTGTTCATTATATTAGAAGTTATTATTAGGCAAATTTGGACACCATATCTTTACATAATATTATTAGATATATGAATCTTTTCACTTATATATTATTGTTCTAACATATACTCTTCCATCTAACGTGAAATTTTTAATTTACACTTAATACACATTAACACTAGCTTCCAGGGTGCTCGGTGGGAAGATAGATACCATAATGATGATAAACTAAGAGACAACAATTATTTTCTTGACGTATTGTTGATCTGTATAGATTTGACATTGAGAATATGATGTGAATAGACCAACGTTATTTTCAAGTCGGAATCTAATGTGACTCAAAATTGAAGGAGGTAATATCAATTGCAATTTTGACAAGTCCAACGCTACCTAATAAAAACATTAACATTGATAAAAAGACAATAATTAATTAAAAATTATCCTTTCTTTTGTTTTTTTTATACTTTCGTGAGCATTACTGACCTATTCTTCATATTCGATTCCAACGTGAACCGTATTCTTTGTTAGGAATAATATAATAGTAATCCAAGTTTGAGATGGTTCGATAAAAACTGTAAACGAAATTCAAATAAGGAACTCCAATTAAGGCTATTATGAAAGTCTTACAATGGAAACAAAAAATTGTACTTGTAATGTTAGGAAGAAAAAAAAAAGGAAGTGGTGGAGATTGAAAGAGGAAATAAGTGGTGTAGAAGTAAGGGCAGAGTCAAATGGTACAAGTCTTGTGTTGTGGGTGTGGTGTGGTCTAATCCAACGGTTTAGGGTATGGTGGCGTTGGTCCTTTTGGGGACATGGTTGGTTGGTGTCCACTGCCCAGGAAATGTTAGCTGAGAGAATTTGACGATTGACTTGTCTTTGATATGGCCAGCAACCTGCACCACATTCACCCCCTCTTACCAACTCTCAATTCTCATGAGGCAAAGGTTTGAAGTATATAATAAGTTAATAACATAACCCAAATTAGCCATTAATATTGGTAATTATTATCCTAAAAAAAATTGTTGATTATCTTTGAACGTGGATATGATTAATTGGCTTAAACTTGGTTTGTATTCAAACAACTTCAAAATTTTTGCTTCTCAAATTCTTTGCGGTAGTTGTTTGGTGGTCTTGGTGCAATCGAAATTCTTTTTTCTTCTCAAATGGTGCTATTCCTCGTTATCGCTTTATCATGGAAGCTCGTAATATGACTTCCACACTCATCTCTTGTTTCTCTAGCTCTCTACTTGCGAAACATAAGATAGATGAGTTCAATAGAACTCCTCCAATCATTTTTGCATCATCCTTAATGTTGATGGTAGTTGCCTTGGCAACTCAACAAGACCTGGATTTGATGGTCTGTTTCGTCACTTTTCTGAGACATAGGTATTTGGTTTCTCGGGGTTTCTTTCAGGATCCACTAATATCCTCCAAGTTGAGCTCCATGCAATTTATCAGGGCTATTGTTAGCATAGCAGCTGAATTACCATGATCTGAAGTGTTTCATAGTTCTCGTCATAGTGTCGATATTCACTAAGTTTCAACTCCAAGATTTCACAAATATGTTAGTTTGATTCAAGACATCAACGGCATTGTTGTTCAAGATTGACAAGTTTACATTGCTCACATGCTCTGAGAAGAAAATAGTTGTATAAACTCTTTAGATAAGGGACCTTCTTTCCCCATACTCTATGGGAACTTGGTTCCCTAGAGCTTAGTTGTTTCCCTCTTTTTGTTTTGTTTCCTTACACTTTAGCTTCAAAACCAAAAAAAAAACTAGGATGTTTCTAATCGACTTCTCTGATGAAATGCATTTTTGGTTATCAGATAATAAAAATTGATTTTAAATAAATTGATTATGTAAAATTGATTTTACTTAAACGTTTGTTGAATGTAAAATGATTTAAGTTCTTACATATTTATGTAAAAATGAGTCAAACAAATGTAAAAATTACGTTTATTTAAATTCAAAAGTTACAAATCATACATTTAAGCTAAAATCAATTTTACTCGGTACAATCACACATATCTAATTCAATTTTACACGTGGATAATCAATTCTAAATGTTCAAAACGTGGAACCAAACATAAGGCGAAGTAATTTGTTGACTTAGACCATCCACAATGCAGCACCCTTTTTGGGTGCTTAAATGGGTCCCGACTGTACACGTCATTTTTTTTTTATAATTAATACTAAATAAGCACTCAATCTCTCAAACCCAACACCTCAAAATAATTATTAATTAGATCCCAATAATAACTCTATATCATTAAATTTTAACAATAATTTATATACTAATTCATAATTATATAATTTTAAAATATTGAAGTAATTTAATTATAAATTATAAAAAAAGGAAAAAATAAAGTAATTAAATACACGATTTTTTTAAGGAGTAATTAAATACAAGAATTGTCAACCGCTAATTGTGTAAAATTTCCAACGGCCATATGCTACAAGCAAATTCAACTATTATTTACACCTATTATATAATTTATTTTGTAATATCAAAATAATATAATAATTGAATATAGAGTAAAAATATAATTAATTGAACATGTGAGACCCATGAGTAATAGCAGAGAAGGGTGCCTATAAAAGCATCAATCCTTATAAGCACCATATTCATTGATGTCACAATAAAAGTGCGGTGCCTATTTAAAATGATGCTAAATAGGGGAAGGACCCCTCATTACAGATGGTCTTACATTGTTAAAATTTAACAGCTCTCGGTGTCCTAATTTGTTTGTTGCTCTTCCCTTTCGAACAATCTGATTCTGGGTCCTAAATACTAGCGTACACTAAATTATGATACTTAAGAAAATTGGCACTCCAATCTCCATTATATTTATTTTATTTATTCACATAATGTAACCAATTCAACATTCATACAAAATTTATACATTTCAATTTTAATAAAAAAAAAATCTACAAAAGGGAGAAAAAGGTAAAACCACATTCTATTTTAAAATTAGAGTATAAATAATTAAGTTTTATTTAATTTGCATAAGCTATAATTTTTTGTATCTTACAGCTCAAGTATTGTTTTTCTAAATAAATGAAATGTCATTTCTAAAATTGCTGAGATCCTTATTTAGCCAACACCGAGTTTGTTGGTTTTCCTGTCACTATCCAACAAAAAAAATAATCAAAAGTTAAGAAAATTAAAATAGAAAAAAAAATGACAGAATTCAGAGGAGAAGAAGAAAATCAAAAGAAGAATATTGCAGCATTTGGTTTTCAACAATACAGCTAATTTTGAAATCACATATTTCTGTCTCTTATTTTTTGTGTGAAGAATTTTAATTAATTCCTCTCATGATCATCAAATTCAAAAGAGAGATATAATATAGTTATATTATAATGTCTAGCCAGCCTCTCCAGGAGAAGGCATTGTAGATTATCTCCTGGGACAAAGAAATCATAAAATTCAAATATATGTCTCTACATTTTGTATTCTAAGGCGTAGAAGTGTTTAAAAATTTGTAACATATTTTTTTTTACAAAGACTTTGTAACATTATACATAGAAAAAAGATTAGAAAAAAAAATGGGAGACATTTCGCCAGAGAGAAAAGCAGGTTGTGGATTAATGACAACAGTATTTGGAAGACGGTCGAAAAAAACATCCTCTGTGGGTTCTGCTCCCATACCAAACAGCGTTAATGATCCAAAACGACGACGTGGTGGTTCTAAAGAGGTTGTTTCTGTCGATGCACCTTCACAAAATGTCCCAAACACTTCAACAACTCGTTCCGTGTCCAAGTCTTCTTGTTCATCAAATAATAATCCACAGAAAACGACAACGCCACGTGGACCATCAAAGGTTTCAAATTCATCAACTACTCAGGGGTATGTTAATCAAGGTAGGAGGGTTCCAAAAGAAGCTGTTGGTATTTCAGGTGAGTTAGAAAGCATGATCAATGATCATCAAAAATCCAAAGGAAGTAGTACTCTTATTCGCGCTTCGTCTGGCAATGTTATGTTGTATGGAAATTTAGGGAATCTTAGGCAAGGTGATAAAGATAATAGTTATTCAAATGCAATGGATAATTATAACCAGTATTTTGAAAATGCAAATTCAAATGCAAGAGGAGGACACACAAATAATGTAACGAGTGTTAGTAAAGAAACAAAATCATCCACCAACAAGTTGAAGGAAGAAAAATCACGTGGTGGTTCACTTTGTAGGGCTATATCAACTAGAATGGATCCAGAGCAGTTGAAAATAATGGGGAATGAGGATTATAAGAATGGAAGATTTGCGGAGGCGTTATCCTTATATGATGCAGCTATTGCAATTGATCCTAAAACAGCTTCTTATAGAAGTAATAGAAGTGCTGCTTTAACTGCTCTTGGTAGGCTTCTTGAAGCTGTGTTTGAATGTAGGGAAGCTATTCAAATCGATCCTCATTATCATAGAGCTCATCATCGACTAGGAAATTTGCACTTTAGGTAGGTATGCATACAATTATGCAATATTAATTCAACATTTTTATTTGACCGTGTTACCAGATACACGAGACTTTTTGCTTATGTTCAAGAGCGGAGCGGAGAGAGTGGCTAATAATGCGCGTTTATTATTGCTGATTACAGATTAGGAGAAACAGATAAGGCGCTTTATCATTATAAACAAGCAGGACCAGAGGCTGATCCTGATGAGGTTGCTAAAGTGAAGATTCTTCAAGCTCATTTAAGCAAGTGCACTGAGGCTCGCAGGTTAGGAGATTGGAACAAACTAATTACCGAGACCTCCAAAATTCTATCATCCGGTGCAGATTCTGCTCCACAGGTACTCATCAGTTATTAACTGGCCTATATATCATCATATCTTCAACGACTACTTTAGTTTATGGTTTTAAATTGTGGTTTCACTCCCAGTTACATTTACGCTACGATTCTAAATATTGTAGTAAATTGTGGCTGCAATTGCGATTGCGATATATTGTGGCCGCAAAAACAATGGCAGGCCGCAAATTAAAACTATTACCCTAATGTATCTCTCTATCACACGCACATACATGTTATGTTTCTTTGATTAAGTGCTGATATATGTGACACTGGTTGCATTCAAGATATTTGCACTGCAAGCCGAAGCGCTGATAAAACTCCGTAGGCATCAAGATGCAGACAATGTGATGTCAAAGTGTCCTCATTTTCATGTTGACGATTGTACCAAATTCTTTGGACCAATTGGTAATTCAAATTTGTTAGTGACACGAGCTCAAGTTGATATAGCTGCTGGCAGGTAATTAGTACTACTAATTTAGTTTCTGCTGATAATTTGAATTTGAAAAAATATTGTAACTTGATAAATCACAATCATTTAATATTGTGTTATCAGATTTGATGATGCTTTAGAGGCAGCACAGAAAGCAGCTAGACTAGACCCCAACAACAATTTAGCAAACAAGGTGTTGAGAAAGGCTCGAGCTGTGACAGCTGCAAGAGGAAGAGGAAACGAGCTTTTCAAGGCATCAAAATTCTCTGAGGCTTGCGTTGCATATGGAGAAGGGCTTGAGCATGATGGATATAACTCTGTTTTACTTTGCAACCGGGCGGCTTGTAGATCAAAACTCGGCCAATTGGAGAAAGCAGTTGAAGATTGTACCGCGGCGCTTAACTTGCGCCCATCTTACACCAAAGCAAGGATGAGAAGAGCTGATTGTAATGCTAAGGTAATTAATCTTAATGAATATTTTAAATTGTTGGGATATGTCTATTCATATGATTTGTGTGATGTTTATGTATGGTGAAATGGATTATAGATGGAAAGATGGGAAGCTTCAATAGGAGACTACGAAATCTTGTTAAGAGAGACACCAGAAGACGAGGAATTAAATCGAGCATTGTTGGAGGCTCGGGCACAACTTAAGAAACAACGAGGTGGATGAATAGCACAACAATATATTGTTATAGGGATCGAAGATTGACGAAGATATCAAAGGAATAAACATTTGCAAGTATGACACACTTCGTGTTGGGTGGAGAAAAGAGCGTTTTTTGTGCACCGGCTATTAAAGAATAACACACATGACAATGTGGTCAATTCTTTCGAAAAGAAATAGAAATGTATGATGTTTTTAGCCGAAAAATGCAATTCACAGCAGAACATTTCAAGGAAAAAACTCAGCACTATTTGTTGAGGCTAAAGGAATTAAAGTTAGAAGTTAGTTAATGTATAGTAGAAAGTGCACCGGGTATGCTGTGTCTCATGTACTCTTTTTGGTGTTCTTGTTTCTTTTGTAAGAAACTGTATGATATTACTTGTTTATGAATAATTTCAACTGTGTATATTAGATTTGTTCATAATCATATTATCATTTGATAGGCTAGCTAGTTCTCCTGTTTTCTGCTTCTACCACCTTCTGTCTTTTTCTAGTTTCTTTGGCATACATGTCATCTCTGCATGTCTTCTCCATATTTTGTTATTCAATGTCAAACAGCTTGTTGGATTATATTTATAGAAAGATTTCAATTATTGATTGTGTGTTACCATGTTTTAACTTAAACTTTCTCCAACATTCTGACAGTAAATCTTGTTGTAGAGACTAGAGACAATGCTTTATCTAGCATTGTGATGTGCTAGACTACTGCCACTAACTAAACTGATAGACATAAATATCAACTATCAATACAGTAAAAATAAAAGATAAACAAACCTAAATAAATATCAAGACAACTATGAAGGCAAAATTAAACAAAAGAAATTAAGACAACGAAAAGGAGAACAAAAAATTAACAGACTCGGATTATCTGCAGTCACCGGCTGGGGAGACTGTGACCCTGATCGATGTCAAAATTATGAGAGAAGTAGTGAGATTGTAGTGTGACCAGTCACCGAAGGCCACAAATCAAAATCACTTGTCACAGAATTTATTAAAGCAAAATTCTGCAACCCTTTGTCATGATAATTGTGTGAAATGAATGTATAGATTGATTACAAGCATGTTTTCCTAATGCATTGCATCACATAAAGATATTAAACTACCATACATATTATAAATAAAAGTAATGCACAAAAACTAACACATAAAAGTTGCAGACACTAAAAACAAAAACATGAATCCTTCTTTCTTGTCCAGGCATCTCAAAAACACTCATAGCCACTTATTTTCATCTGACTTTAATGCATCATTACAACATAAAAAACAATGCCAAAACTACAAAAACCCCTTGGTAAAGCCAACTTTTTATTCAATGATAATACATAAGGGTTCTAGATGAAGAACCCCACAAACAACTCTACTTCTACTTTGCGACCTAAACAAGGTCACAAGTAGGACACTAACTGTATAGTGTCCTACACGTGCACAGTAGAGGCCAAAATCGAGAAATCAGACCGAGACTCAGAACTGACAGCATCAATAACGGTGTTTAGTTTATGATGGGCCTGGCCCAAATTATATTGGCAGTTGTTCCTAATAGCAGTAAGCTGATATGGCGATGTGTCCGTAGCCAGCCACTGTTCAACCTCGAACTGTTGTTGAGCACAGGGAATGTGGGCCCCAGTGGTGGTAACCTCCACATAATTACAATACCAACCGTGATGAGAACCCGACCCATCTGAAGTCAAGTTCATATTGCAAACAGGTCCATCCAAACAAGGACCTCTACCACTGAATATATCAAGGTTGCCCCGTTCAAAGTAGTTATAACCCGAACCCATTAACCCGCCCCATGCTTCAAGATCCCTGATCAATATACCGTAACCTTCTGCGTTGTACAACGTGAGAGTCATGATTGAGTCTGTCCCTGCCTTGAGGATCGACCCGGTTCTAACGTACACCGTGTACACACAATCATCCTATATACAAACATTTATATGTGTGAGACAGTTTCATTTCATTCTAATCGTATCGAAATTGCAAACAAAGATAAATGATTACTGATACTATAGAGAAAATCTTACAGATGTGACGGTTCCGGCGAAGCAAAACGAGAGGAGAAAGAAGAGAGCGAAGAGAGTCGTTGGACTTGGATTTGCCATGAGATGAGAGAGGGTGAAATCAACTTTGTTTAGAGATCAAGTTCATAAATAGAGGACTGACATGTGGGTGTGTGTGGGGGATGAATAATTCATGAAATTTAGTACCACATGATATATCAAATTAAAATAGCCTATGGTCCATGATTAGAGCGGCTCCATACTAGCTAGGGTCCCCTTTTAGGATATTTTGTGTGTGAAATGATTGTATAAGATAAGATATGGAGGGGTAATTGAAAGATGGTCTCTCTCGAGGAGCAATCCGTCAAGATACAATAATTTCGACGGTCAAGTTAGAATGAGAGATATTGAAACGATAGAAGTTATGTACCTTCCATTTGGGATGAAATGTGGTTTTTATAGGCATAGATGTGCACTTGATGGAACGTTGATGAGAGACTGTTATATAAGGTGCTCCATCGATGTTGAGCTCACTATCGATTACACGTCGTTGAGACGTTATGGAGTGGGGGAGTCCAAACTAGCCGTTGAGACATTAATATGGGACGGGAATAATCCAATATTTGTTGGATTGGATCCTTAGCGTGTTTGGATACGTGATTTTGGGCCTAGTATAATGTGGATTCTAGACCTTGGACGAGTCCAAAACATTATTAATTAAATACATTAATCTTGTTTCTTAAAGTAAATACCATATGTATGATAAGGTTTTATTATGTATGCTCAACTGAAAAAGTGTTATCTTATCTTGTATTTAATGTATGATAAGGTTTTATTATGTATGTTCAATAGAAAAAGTGTTATCTTATCTTATCTTGTATTTAATTTGCACATGATAATCAATTATTATGCACATTTTAAGTGTTTGTGACATAGTTAAAGAGTAGTTGAATAATTTTAAGGTTTTGCTAACAGTTGTTCCAGTGTATTTTTCAAGGATTTTAAAGTAAGTAATTATTCCTTAGAAAAACGGCATCCCCCTCCTCTGAAACATTTCAAACATAGTATTGATGGATTGTATATTGGTAGTACTGGACTTACAACTTGTGGGGGTTTCATAAGGGATTCTAAGGGCATATATGTTAAGTGACTTATCTTGCAACATGGTGCGTTCTACTTCAATTAAATTATGGTTGAGCTTTGGGGTTTGTCCATAGTTTAATAATGGTTAGTAGATTGGGTTTCTTTCCCATTATTGTTGAGACAGACTCCCACATCGTGGCTAAGACCATATCTCATAAGGCTCGCAACTTCCACTTGCTCCCTCTTCTTCAAGAAGTTTTGTCGATCAATTTATTTGTGCATGTTCAACAAAGCCAAATTCATTCATTTATCATAACCTAAATTAAAAGTGGCATAACTACATATAAATAGACAATCAATTTCTCCTCTTATATGATGTAAACTAAAACGATGAAACAAACACTATTGAGTCCAAAAACGAAACTCTCCAAAAAAACAAAAATTGAATGTACATTCAGTGTATTATTCCCCACACATCTTTATTTGATCCAAATAACTAAGGCTTAATAGCAGTTTTAACCCCCAAACTTTTCCAAAGTTGCGATTTTGGGCTTCTAAGAAAAAAAACTACAAAACCGCCCCCTAAGTTTTGCATTTGTGACAGTTTTGGCCCCCAAGGCCAATCTTGACTCGGTCTACGCTGACGTGGCAACCTAAGCGAGGTGTCACATGTTATTTTTATTTTTTACCAAAAATTGGTCGTAGGGGGCCAAAACTGCTACAGTTACAAAACTTAGCGGGCAGTTTTGTAGCTTTTTTTCTTAGGGAGCTAAAATCACAACTTCGTAAAAGTTAGGAGGCAAAAACAGCTATTAAACCAATAATTAAATATACTATAGACAATATTATAATCCTAACAAGCTAGAATACCAAGAAAGTCACTCACGAGACATAAGGAGACACATGCAATCAGATCTATGCATTTCATCTGCTTAAAACAATAAACTTTGACATTAAACAACTTTATCTTAACTTTTAACAATTACAATAATTGTTATACACGAAATGAAACTGGATTCAAAATCTTAATTTAGATAAATTATTATTGAGTTTACCTTGTTGAAATTTTTTAAAAAATATGTCCCTGTGAGCTTAGTTCAACTTTAACTTCCCGGTCTCAATGATTAAATTTCGTTGCAATTAAGTTTCTTTATAAAAAAAGTTAACATATATTATTTTATTATATATTTTAAATAAATCAGATAATAATATATCATGAACTTAAATATACTTTTGGACCATATTTTCATTGACCCTTGATTTTAGTCCCACGAATTTTAAATTAAAAGAAAATATATTCCCAATTGTTTACAACTTCAAGGCATCTCAAAAACACTCAGCCATTCATTTTCATTTTAGAGTTAGCTTATTTCAATTTAAAGAGGAAAAGAAAGAAATTAAAATTGGCAAAATGTTATTTTAAAAACGAAAATGCTTTTAATTTCTTAAATAAATTTTAGTGCCCATATAGTTTTCTTAATGCATCTTTTTTACAGAAAAGACAATCCCAAAAGTCCAAAAGCATGTGGTGTAGCCCATCTTTATAGTATAGATAAATATAAGGGTTCTAGACGGGGAACCCGATAGGTGACCAATTCCACTTTGCGACCTAAACAAGGTCACGTAGGACACTCTACATAATAAATTCCCAAAAAGTACCCTAACATAAGTTTCCCAACAAAACCAACAATACAATCAAATAGAGCCACGTCTGGACAATACCATTATTAAGTAGCAACAAATAATAACCTTATAGATTTATTGACTCAAAATAGAGAAGTCGGATCTAGATCCAGATCTAGATCCAGACCCAGATCCGAATCTCATGCCATCAACAATCTTTAATTTATGACGGGTCTGGCTCAAATCATTAGGGCAATAGTTCCTAACAGCAGAAAGCTCATAAGGTGAGGTGTCGGTAGCAAGCCACTGTTCCACTTCAAACTGTTGTTGAGCGCAAGGAATGTGTACCCCAGTAGAAGTAACCTCAACGTAATTACAATACCACCCATGATGAGGACCCGACCCGTCTGAAGTCAAATTCACCGCACAAACGGGTCCTTCCAAACAAGGACCTTTGCCACTGAATATATCAAGGTTGCCCCGTTCATAGTAGTTATAATCCGGACCCATTAACCCGCCCCATAACTCAAGATTCTTGATGTATATACCGTATCCGTATGAGTCATATAGCTTGAGTCCAATGATTGAGTCCGTTCCTCCTTTGATGATTGACCCAGTTCTAACGTACACCGTGTACACACAATCCTCCTCCTACATGTTAGTATTGAAATATTTGATCAATAAAGTCACGTAAATATAGCTCACTATTTATTTATACAAAAGAATGAAGAGAACTTCTTACGGATGTAACAATTCCGGCTAAGCAAAACGAGAGGAGGAAGAAGAGAGCCAGGAGACTTGTTGGGGTTGCCATGATCAGAGATAGAGATGAAGTGGGGAATTAACTTTGTTGAGTGATGATGGATACATAATCAGTGTAGTAGGTGTGTTCATAAATAGAGGAGTCACATATGGTAGATGGAGAATGGAGGATGAATTGATGAAGTTTATTAGGAAAAGTTTTGATTAATTATTTATGGAAATGTTACTGTCATGTCCTCATCGGGTTGGATACCAGCTGCTTCGAAAACAAAATGATTGATAATAAGGAAATTTTTAAATGGTTTAAAAAAAATCATTTTTTTAGATCTATTTTTAATAATTTTACTTATTAATTGATATGTTTTATGGAAACTTAGATTTTTTTTAAGGAAAAAAAAAACTTAGTATTTATATTTACATAATTTTGTGTGATTATATATGTGGACTTTAATAAAACATACAGCAGTCCACCAATGATTAAGAGGGCATACAAACGATGACATTTTATTTTAAACAAAATAATAGACTTTAATTTTTTTTATAAATAACATTAATTTTCTTATTTTAATTAATAGTAAATGACAAACAACAAATATTATATAGATCCCTTAAAAAACAAATACTATATAGATTTATGATATTTCTAGAAGACTAGAACCATTTGGATCCAACGGAAGAATATGCGGGTCTTCGCAAAAAAGGTTCCTTTCTTTGTAGGGGAAAAAAAAGGTTCCATTTTTTTTTTTGAAGGAAAAAAAAAAGGTTCCATTTGAAATTGATATGTTAAATAAAATAAAAGGATTTAATGCAAAGCAGGTTTAGTCGATGCGGGGACCTACAATAATTTAATGATCAATTCAATTTTAAGCATTATTTTGTAGTCTATTTTTTTTTTTTGGAAAAGAGGCTAACAAAAAGAAAAGAAAAGAAAAAAAAGAACAGCTAAAAACTAATATCTGTGATACATCTCTCGACGGGCATCAACCTGTAGTTGAGGAAGCAAGCCCTCTGGTGGCTCCAGAAACTCACGCCAAATCTCAGTACTTGCAGCTCCTGGTTTAGCCATGAAATTAGCAGACGAATTCGCCTCCCTCACAGAATGCTTTAACTGGACACGCCAGCTCCTTTGTAATAAATCCGACACATTACTGATAATTGCTGCATAATGATGCCAAAGATTCACCATGGTCGAAACTAACTAAACAACTAGAGTTGAGCCAGAGTAGCAAATCACATCCTTATACCCTCTTTCCCAGGCTGCTTTCAAGTCATGATACAAAGCTAACAACTCTACATGTAAAATTGTTGAAATACCAACATTTCCAGCAAACCCATATAGCCAACTGCCATCATTCCTACGAAGAACGCCACCAAAACCGGATATTCCAGGATTCCAAAACTACTGCCATCAACATTCAAGACAACAGCCATACTCTCATCTGGATGTCAAGTCACATAACGACCTCCTATATCCGTGGATAAAGTCGGAGAGAAAACAGAATGAAGAAGGGCTGCCAAATTGTAGATTTTTACCTTCAAGGAGACAATAGAAATTATCTCATTCTCTAGACAAAGAGAGTTTCGAGCGCACCAAATCCACCAAAGAGCAACAGAGAATAAATGATTATTTGTGCTAAACGCGTCTTGCCTGAGCCAGGTGACCATGGAATTCCCCAAATAGAATTTAATATTGTCAAATGAAAGCCAAAGATGTTTAACAAACGGACAATCCCGAAAACAGTGCATGATACTTTCACCACTATTAAGGCACCTCAGACAATTATTAGTGTCTAGCATACCTCTGTTGTGTAGCAACGACCTCGTAGGAACAACATCATGGAAAACCGTCCAATATAGAAATTTAATCTTTTCAGGAACAGCTAAATGTCAAATCCACTTCCACGATCCGACCTTGTTCTCGCTGGAATTCCACTTCAAGAGCCACTTATACCCAGCTTTCACTAAATAAATACCATCCAGATTACCCTTCCATGTAAAGCCATCCAGAATCCGATCATTCAAACACACTGGGGTGCCACAAATAGCCTCGGCTACAGGAGAAGGAAGTTGGGTATATAAACGACCCAACACCCAAGTATTATTTTGTAGTCTTTGCCTATACATAAGTAAATTTGCGTTGTTTTTTTTAACTAAATAAAAGTAAATTAGTGTTATATTATACACAAATTTATTTTTTTTAGCATCGGATCAATATATCACGTTATATCTCATCTAATTCAATGGTGAGATTATTAATCTAATGGTGAGATTATACATTGGATCAATATATCAAATTTATATTCAATACCACTGTAATTATTTCTTGATGAAGTTTATCTATATGATATAACAGACATCTATATTCCGATGCAAAGCTGCAGAGTTCAAATTTAATATAGAGTTCTTTCTCTCTAAACCTAGGATTGCCTTACTCCTTTCTTCCTCACACAAATTCCAAATCCGCCGCCGCCATCATGTATATCAAATGGATGGTGTGTGTTTTTGGTGCGGTTGCTCTCTCTATCGTCGTAAATGTTGGTTTGTGTTTTTGGTGTTTTTTGTTTCCTTTGGTTGAGACGTTGGTGGGTTTCGTGGTGTGTCGTTGGATGCTTGTCGGTGGTTGTTTGGTTTTCATGGGTCTCAGACTATTTGATTTGTTTTCTCTCTTGGTTGTGGTGGAGGTTATGTTTGCTCGCAACATAGATGGTGATGGATCGGTCATGATGGTGGTGATGGATCGGTCATAGGCTCGCTTATGAACTTCTATGGTTTCGACTGATCTTTGGTTATGTTGGTTCGTGGTGCTTCATGGCGGTTTTCATGATGGTGCTGATTTTGAGTCTTTTTTGGCGGGGATCGTGATGGTTTTTGGTGGTGGTGCTTGTGGTGGTTTTTGGTGGTACTGCGCGTGGTGGCTGGTGTTGCTTTTAGGTGAGGGTTAATGGTGGTTTTGTGGTGGTCAATGGTAGTTTTGGTGATGGTGGTGGTAGTGGTGTTGATTTTTGTGGTGGTGTTTATGGTGGTTTTTGGTGGTGGTTAGTGATGGTTATGTTTTTCCTTGTTGTATGATGGTACAAGGATTTTTGGTTGGCTTTTGCGGTTCTTTGTGAGGTGTGTTTTGGGTGAAGGTGCTTGGGAGAGCTAACGGTGGTGTTTGGGGTTTTATTCCCGACTGTTTTTCAAAGGTTGTTGGTTGTTGTGTAGGTTTCTAAGTTGGTGTTCAGGGGTTGTGTGCGAGCAGCGGAATGTTGGTGGTGGAAGTTGTTTTTGTGGCAGTTGCAACGATGTTTGAGGATTTTGGTTCAACTTTTGTTTATGTTGTTTCGTTGATCGTGGTGTTAGCTTTGTTTTGGTGTTTCTATTTATTGATTTCGGAGATAGCCCTTTGTTAGGAGGCGTTTCCTATAGGTTTTTTGGATTTTTTCTTTGATTCACGGGTGTATGGGTTTTCCATTGGGGGCTCCCCATCTGTCCTTTGTATGTTGCTACTTTAAGACTCCTAGCCTAGCACTCCTTGTGTTGGTTAAGATTCATTACGATTTTAATAAATTCCATTTTAGCTTTTTCAAAAAAACAAAAAAAAAAAATATCAAATTTATTTTCTAACATTGGTACATAATATATCTCACTTTTTCCTTTTTTTTTGGGGAAAATATATCTCACTTGTAAACAACATAATTAACTTATTTTTTTAGGGAAGAATTAACTTATTATTTTATATATTTGAATCCATAAAATAAATACTTTATATTTCCAATCACCAAGGGCGTGGTTATGGTGTTTGGTTGTGGAAAGTAAATCAATAAATAATTAAACTTTAATCTTCTTTGAATCAAGTCTATGACTTCCACTGTTTTTTGAAATATAATGATGAATCATCTTCCTCAATAATGAGCAAAATTGCCCTTTATCAATTCAACCATTTTGTATTGTGATGATCAATCTTTATCATGTTAGAGATAAATTGCAACACGTATATACTCTATTTCACATTTTCACTTGCTTCGCATCTCTTCTTCTCACTAATAAGTTGATGTATTCACAAAACCTCTTTATTCATCTCCTTTTCATTCCTTTGTTTCGAAGTTGTGATTAGTTAGATACACTCTCTAGTTTGTGAGGGGTATTAGCAAGTAAATAATTTTCGTTAACTTCGTAATTCCAAATATTTTGCGTTAAATAAACGCTTAAAAATTGAATCATTTAGTTAGTTCACGATGGTAGGTGAAAGGATATTTGTTTTTATTTTGTTGCTATATGTTAGGAACTATAGTAGTGCTACCTTCATTTGTCCTAGTCTTTAGGAAGTAGTTTCACATTTAATTAAACGTGTCAGTATTCTTTTAGTGGGCTATTTTATAACTTTTCTTGTTTTAGTTGTTTTGACTATTTAACAGTCTAATTTCTATGAATAAAGTAGCAGTTTCAGTTTCTAAGATATTTTATATCTCTACAAACTGGTATTAGAGCCCCACTGGGCCTGATAAAATAACTAAGTCGTAGCTTAGCTAAGAAACAGAGAGAAACACAAGAATGAGTGACACAAAGCTTTCAGCAAAAATTCCTCATTTTGATGGTCTCCACTATGATCATTGAAGTGAGTTGATGGAGAATCTTCTTCGTGCCAAAGGTCTCTGGTCCATGATTGAAATTAGTTACCAGGAACCTATTGAAACGACTGTGCTTACTAAGAACAATTGGAGTTGCTGCAGAATTCCAAAACAAATGATCACAAGGTCAATCATTATCTTTTCAAGGCTATTGATAGGTCAGTCTTCGAACAGATCTTGGATAGGCGAACATCCAAGATTGTTTGGGATTCTCTGAAAAGAAAGTATGGAGGGAATGACCGTGTGAAGAAGTCAATGCTAAACTCTTTGAGAAAAGAGTTTGAGGTGCTGAAAATGAAGGAGGCAGAAACCATCACTGAATATTTTGCCAGAGTAATGACTATGGCTAACAAAATGAAAAGCAATGGAGAGGTTATGTCTGACTCAAAAGTGGTGCAGAAAATTCTTCGTACGTTGACAGAGAAATTCACATATGTAGTGGTTTCTATTGAGGAGTCAAAAGACACTGAAGAAATGACCGTTGACGAGCTTCAAGGTTCTCTGGTAGTTCATGAGCAGAAGTTTAAAAGGGTTAACTGTGACGGTGAGCAAGCTCTGAAGGTGGAAAGTAGTAGAGGGAGAGGAATAGGAACATACCGTGGAAGAGGACGCGGAAGAGGGGGACAGTCTTTTACAAGGGATACGGTGGAATGTTTTAAGTGTCATAATTTGGGGCATTTTCAATATGAATGTCCCAAATGGAACAAAGAAACAAATTATGTAGAATTGGATGATGAAGAAGAGCTCCTTCTAATGGCTCTTGTAGAAGGAAATGACGCAAAAAGGAATGATGCATTAATCTTGGATTCAGGGTGCTCTAATCATATGTGTGGAAACAAAGGTATGTTCTTAAACATGGTGGAAGGACATAAGCACTTTGTTAAATGTGGAAACAACTCCCGAATGTCGGTAGCTGGAAAAGGTAGTGTCCGACTAGTGTTTAATGACAATACTTTTCTTGTTCAAGATGTATATTATGTCCCAGGGATTCGAAATAATTTATTAAGTGTGAGGCAGCTACAAGAAAAGGATCTAACCATTCTCATAAAAAAAAAGGGATATGCAAAATTTATCATCCGGACAAAGGATTAATTGCACAAACTAGCATGAGCGCTAATCGTATGTTTATTCTCTTCAATAAAAGCTCCAGCATCACTACTCCAGTTGAAGAATGTCTTCACACTTCCTCTGAACTCACTTATCTTTGGCATCAAAGGTATGGTCATCTGAACTACAAAGGCTTAAAGACGTTGAAGACGAAGAAAATGGTGCATGACTTACCTCAACTAGAAGCTTCAAGTGTCACTTGTGCGTCTTGTTTCACCGGCAAACAACACCGCAATCCAATTCCGAAGAAGAGTGAATGGCGTGCCAGCAAGGTCTTGGAGCTCATGCATGCAGACGTTTGCGGACCAATAGAACCAGTCTCAAGTAGCGGAAAAAGGTATCTTCTATGCTTCATTGATGACTATAGTCGAAAGGGTTGGGTCTATTTTCTTGTTGAAAAATTAGAGGCATTGGAATGTTTTAAAACATTCAAATGCATGGTGGAAAAGGAAGCAGAGGAATCCGTCAAGTGTTTGCGGACAGACAGAGGAGGGGAATTTAACTCTACCAATTTCTAATTGTTTTGTGAAAAGGAAGGAATTAAGAGGCAACTTACAACATCATACACACCACACCAAAATGGAGTAGCAGAACGCAAAAATAGAACAGTGTTTTGTTTTTATTCTGTTGCTATATGTTAGGAACTATAGTAGTGCTATCTTCATTCGTCCTAGTCTTTAGGAAGTAGTTTCACATTTAATTAAACGTGCCAGTATTTCTTTAGTAGGCTATTTTATAGCTTTTCTTGTTTTAGTTGTTTTGACTATTTAACAGTCTAATTTTTATGAATAAAGTAGCAGTTTCAGTTTCTAAGATATTCTATATCTCTACAGTAGGGAATTTGATAAGGTCAATGGGTCCCATTATTAGTTGTCTAAGGTTGCAGGAGATAACAATTTTTTTTTTTTTGAAATTGGAGA